>ERZ791734.1232-NODE-1232-length-23768-cov-5.029857_pt1 | contig 23768 bp, 18 predicted proteins | sample MGYA00509953_ERZ791734 | MGnify/ENA primary metagenome ERZ791734 (study PRJEB30046, sample SAMN00792038) | human gut metagenome | study: EMG produced TPA metagenomics assembly of the A metagenome-wide association study of gut microbiota in type 2...
TCGTTTATAGACAAACTTACTGCTAATTTTCGTAGATTATATATAATCCGGTATCATCCGTTTGAGATTAAATCTGAGCGCGGCAAACCCGAATTTACATCATACCCATTCCTGTGCCTGCGCCGGCTGGCATTGCAGGAGCATCTTCCTTAATGTTTGCAACCGCAGACTCTGTGGTAAGGAGTGTAGAAGCAACAGATGTTGCGTTCTGCAGAGCGCTTCTTGTAACCTTGACAGGATCAAGAATTCCGGAAGCAACCATATCAACATACTCTTCAGTAGCTGCGTTAAATCCGGTTCCCGGAGCAGACTCCTTAACTTTATTGATGATGACAGCGCCCTCTAATCCGGCATTCGCTGCGATGAAGAATAATGGAGCCTCAAGTGCTTTCAGGATAACCTTAGCGCCGGTCTTCTCATCTCCCTCAAGAGTATTCGCAAGCTCAGCAACCTTCTTGGAAGCATGGATATAAGCAGATCCACCACCTGCGATAATTCCTTCTTCGACCGCTGCACGTGTTGCATTTAAAGCATCTTCCATACGAAGTTTTGCTTCCTTCATCTCTGTTTCAGTTGCAGCACCAACACGGATAACGGCTACACCTCCTGCCATCTTGGCAAGTCTCTCCTGCAGCTTCTCTTTGTCGAACTCAGATGTTGTCTCGTCGATCTGTCCACGGATCTGGCTGATACGTCCCTGAATGGCAGCCTTATCGCCTGCACCGTCAACGATAACTGTGTTCTCTTTCTGAACCTTAACAGATTTTGCACGACCGAGCTGATCAAGTGTAGTATCCTTAAGCTCAAGGCCAAGATCAGAGCTGATTACCTGACCGCCTGTAAGGATTGCGATATCCTCAAGCATTGCTTTTCTTCTGTCGCCGTATCCAGGAGCCTTGACAGCAACAACATTGAAGGTTCCACGTAATTTATTCACGATAAGTGTTGTAAGAGCCTCTCCCTCGATATCCTCAGCGATGATAAGAAGTCTTGCACCTGACTGTACGATCTGCTCCAGTAATGGAAGAATCTCCTGAATGTTAGAAATCTTCTTGTCTGTGATCAGGATGTATGGATCATCAAGAACCGCTTCCATCTTATCCATATCCGTGCACATATAAGCAGATAAGTAACCTCTGTCGAACTGCATACCTTCTACTAGGTCAAGCTCTGTCTCCATTGTCTTGGACTCTTCGATTGTGATAACGCCGTCGTTTGTAACCTTCTCCATAGCATCTGCTACAAGATTACCAACTTCCTCATCACCGGCAGAGATAGCAGCAACCTTAGCGATCTGCTCCTTACCTGTAACCTTCTGGCTCATCTCTTTTAATGCCTCAACTGCTGTATCTGTTGCTTTCTTCATACCACGTCTTAAAACGATTGGATTAGCACCAGCTTCAAGGTTCTTCATACCTTCCTGAACCATAGCCTGTGTTAAAACAGTAGCGGTTGTTGTTCCGTCTCCGGCTACATCGTTTGTCTTTGTTGCTACTTCTTTAACAAGCTGAGCGCCCATGTTCTCGAAAGCATCCTCAAGCTCAATCTCCTTAGCGATTGTCACACCATCGTTTGTGATGAGCGGAGCACCGAAAGATTTGTCAAGAACAACGTTACGTCCCTTTGGTCCGATGGTTACTCGAACTGTGTTTGCTAATTTATCAACGCCTGCACCAAGTGCTGCTCTGGCTTCTGATCCGTATTTAATTTCCTTTGCCATGATAATGAACCTCTTTCCTATTTTTTAAAAATCATTTTCTGATTATCAAACTGTACTTTTGATCTGAACGCCACCGATATTCGCGTTCAAACCGGTTACTGTATATTACTCAACGACTGCAAGGATATCGTTCTGTCTTACGATAATGTACTCTTCGCCTTCAAGTTTTACTTCTGTTCCTGCATATTTGGAGTAGATAACCTTCTGTCCTTCTTTCACCTGCATAACCACTTCTTTACCGTCAACCATTCCGCAGGTCCTACTGCGATAACCTCAGCTTCCTGTGGCTTCTCCTGTGCCGTGCCGGTAAGAATAATTCCGGACTTGGTAGTCTCTTCTGCTTCTAACTGTTTTAATACAACTCTGTCTGTTAATGGCATTAATTTCATTGTTAAATAGCCTCCTTTTGCTTTACTAGCACTCATTTAGTTCGAGTGCTAATTCGTTCTGTAAATAAAATATCACTGTTGATTTTCAATGTCAACAGTGATATCTAAACTTTATATTTTTTTTATATGTTTCATGAATTGACTGCCCGGATAAAGCAGGATCAGTCAAGAAGGAATAGCATCTGTCCGGTCATATTAAGCCTTGTATATCCATATTCATCTTTCTTATTATTCTTGATCTGGAATACAACCTCCCTCTGTGCATCATGTAATATTTCGGTCGTGTCGTCCTTCTTTTCCTTCCAGCTGCTTAAGTATTTCTTCGGATAAAGGAAATAATATTCCTTCATATTTTTTACATTCTTAAAAATCACCTTTCCATCTTCAACCGTCTTATATGTCTGATTCTGTTCAATCATTTCCGGATCAGCCGTTGGAATCTCCTCATTTGTTGTACAATCATAGATCCTGTCAACATATACCGGATCGCCACTCTCATTTTTATAATAGATTGAGCAATCCAGCTTCGTGCTGATTGCATTCAATTCCTCCGGAGAGAAAGTAATTTTCACGAAATCCGGATCCTCTTCGTCCACGCCTACTGTCTCCCAGTCTGATTCATCCGGATCCTCACTATACTCTTTCGTAAAGCTCATGTCATACGACAGATTTTCCAGATCCGTAATCACCGCGTTCTCATTCAGCACTTCAACCATCGGAGGCACATAGGAAGCCCGATATGTAGCAATCATGGTATTAATAAACAGCTTAGCTTCCATTTCCTGCGTAATCGTCGAATGTCCTACTCCGGAATAAAAAACATTTCCCTTACTGTAGATATAATAATTATTTGCAGCATCATTCGGTGAAACACCGTAGGTTGCACCGGTTCCCTGACCATTATTATCCGTCCCCTGCCATGCAGCAGCTCTCTTATCATCAGCAAGACAGTACCATACCGTAACCTCCGGATCTTCCATGTTCAACTGATACCACTGTCCATGCGTCTCCGAAACCGTAAACATCGTATCAATTTTGAACGGATACTGTGTAATCTGTCCCTGATTCATCTGACTGACCTTTGTAATGAGATCATTGTTATTATTAAAACCGGTATTTTTTGTGAATTCACTGATTCCACAAATACTCTCCCCTTTCGGATTACTGATCAGATATTGATACGGCATCTTCTGATTATTCAGGATATTCCAATCCGTTCCCGAATTAGAATTTTTCCAGCCAAGTCGCTTCATGGCATAGTATGTAAATCCCTGCTTCTGATCCAGCTCCTTACCGGTGATGTCCGTGACACTGTCATAGGCATTATCCGGTTTTTCTGCCAGCTCCTGCCGCTCACGTTCTGAGAGATTTCTGCTGATAGCCTTATAACGATTCATACCCATCGTATCACGCAGATAGGTATTGGCAGAGTAGCCAAAGTCATCACTTCTAATATTGTGCATTGAGGTCAGATCGTGTGTAAATAACACGCTCTTACCCTGACTGATATAGAATTTAAGGAAATCAATTTCTCCGTGATCGTTTGGTATATTGACACCACCATACGTATCGCCAAATCCAACAATGATCATATTGTAATTTCGATACACCTTCATCCAGTCCGGTGTTTTGAAATCCGGATCACTGTTAACCTTTTGATACTTTTCTGTCGTGAAACTATCCGCATTAAAATGTTTTTTAAATGTATCGAGTGTTTCCGTCGTAACTGTGATATCATAATCGTCCAGCGTATGATAATACTTTGTAAACAAAGGATTTGTGCTCAGATCAAGTTTTCCATCGAAATTTCCATCCTTTGGTATGATCTGAAGTACGTTAATCTTCTTTTTCTGACCGGTCTGGTTTCTCGCAGCAGAGCAGCCGGTCTGCGTAAACCGTACCGATGGATTCTCATCACAAAAGACCTCAATCTTCCATTGGATCAATCCCGTATAAAGTCTTGACAGTTTACAGGTAACATCCTTCCTGCTTCCATCCGCAGCAAATTTTTCCCCTTCATAATAAAGCTCATCTTCTGAAAATTTTCCGTCCTGATTCTGATCCAGATATACATTACACCGGAAGGCAGCACTTTCCGGATCGTTGACCTGAAAACCAAACTGCAACAATGATCTTCCGACTCTGTCTACATCCAGATACGTCTTCTCCTCGCTGCTATACAGCTTCGGAGTCTGCGTAAATAACACCTCCGGCTTCTTCTGCTTCATACACTCCCTGATGCCTGTCACATCATTTGTCTGGTAGAAATGGACGCTGTTATCGCCCGTATTCTTTTGATCAATCTCACTCTTTACAAAATCACAGATATTAGAATACTGGTCAATACGGGTTTTATCCCGCTGATACAGATACGGCACAGCCACAACCGGTTTCCCCGACTTTACAAAATCCTTCAGTTCTTCTTCTTTTAATCTTGTAATGTCATTTCCCGAAAACCGCAGTTCCGCACTGTCCACATTCTTCCATTTCCAGGTATCTCCTGATTTGGTTCCTTTTGTCAGGAATTTAACAGAACGGCTTCTGTTATCGCTTGAAAATTCTGCCGCTGTCATCTTGTCGCCCGTATGGAAATAAATCTTACCATTCATAGAAGAATCATTCCATACGGTTTTTCCATCTCCGGCTTTATTATATGCTCCGTCATCCAGCCCCAGAAAGATCAGATCATAGGTACTGTTCAGATCCTGCGCTGTACCGATAAATTCCGCAGTCGTCATATGGGTAATATTCACCTTACCCTCCAGATCCGGCACCATCATATAAATATAATTCTTTGTCAGCGAATAACCATTTTTACTGTCGTAACAAGGTTCAATATCTAAGACGTTCAAATCTCCCTCGATCTTATTGGTATTGTTTCTCTGTCCCAAAACATATCGTACCGCATCCGCAGGCGTTGCCTTGTCCGCATTGTCCATAAAGTCCTGGAAATCCGTGTACTTCGTTCCGGTCTTATCTGTCAGATTCAGACCGTCCTGCAGATAATTTCGTAAGATGTCACCGCCGTCGCCGCCAATATAAATACGATTGTTGATGTATCTACGGTTTGCCTCAATATTTCCTGCCATCTGGTAATCATTCCATTTATCCATAGAAGTAAAATATCCGTACCAGTTGTAATTTACTTCCGGATCCGTTGTTCTTGCATTCGTAGGAAGGAACGTAAACATATTCCAATACTCCTGCGCATCCCCCGTCTGCAGCAAGAATTTTCCGTCATTCGAAATAAGCGGATTGTCCTTATCCAGATATAACTTTTTGAACAATTCCTGTTTCATCGAAAGAAGCATAACCGTAAGCTTATACATATTATTATTCGATGCATCATAAGAAAAAGTATCCCCCGAAGGTCTTAAATTCCAGTCAAAAAGGCTTAGCATAACCTTCGTCCACTTTGTGATCTTATAGGACTCTGCCGTCATCATAATTGCAGCGTAATTGGTATCTGCAGTTATCTTGTCATACATCTCTTTTGCGACTTCCCATGAAATATCACGTTCCTTATCGCTGTCCGTATTCTCAAAGCCGTTTTTATAATCCGTTACCGCAGACGTATGATGATAACGATTATACTTTTTCCACATGTTTTTAAACTCGTTATCCGCACAGGATGCCGATACGATATATAAATCCGCATACTTTGCCCAACTTGGATTTGCATTCAGCTCCTTCGGTGTGATTGTTTTAATAATAACCGAATACTTTGCTGCTGCCTCGTCACTCAGTTTCAGGGAATGCTTTAAAAAATTCTCATTGTTTTTATAATAGTAATATCCTTCCACCGAATATACCGGATCATCCGGAGAACTCTCCCTTACCGTATAAATGCGTTCTCCGACATTTGTAAGGATTTTCTTCGGCTCATCTTTTCCCTGGAAAGCCTGATTAGGATAGTCTTTTTGCTTTTCCAGATCATAAATGGTATGCCAGATAATATTTCCCCCGTCCGCTTTTACGATGGTACCATCCTCATTCTGTCGGAAAGCACCCTCTCCGGCTTCAACCAATTCATAATATCCGTCAAAGCTTTGCACGATATCTTCTTTTACCAGCGGATGTTCAAACTCTGTTGTTTTTAATTCTTGCGCATCTTCAAAAAAGTAGGTTTTATCCATCCGCTTTTCATCGCACATGTTCATGGATCCAAGCGTATCGATTTTTCCGGTTCCACGCATTTTCTGCACATCAGTCGGCTCACAGCCTCCGATATTATAACCAAACGATCCATATTCATCATACGGAACAAGTTCCAGAATAAAAAACGGGTTCTCTTTTGTTCCCAGATCATACGTTGATTGATCCGCATCATACATATCACGCTTCGACTCCGGAATCTGATTGATCTTATCCACCACGCCTCTTGCCACAACCGGGAGATTCTCGTCCGCCTTCAGCTTATTCTGATATCCGACCACGCCAAGGCATAAAGCAACGATCCCCAGCATACAGGCTGCGGATGCGATTTTCTTCTTTGCTCCGGTAAGCGGACTATGCATTTTTATTTTCCGATTGACGCTTTTCAATATGAACGCCCCTTCCTTATCCGGGATCTAAGCCCCTTTTGATCACTCACAGTTTTGCCGAAATAGTTTTCTGTCATTTTGCAATTTTATCGCAGTACATTTCTCAGTTTAAACACGTTCTGTATCTCATATTTTTGTTTTAAATATTCCATCTGAAACGAAACGGTAACGGATGCCTGCGAAGAGGCATCGACCGTCCCTGTAAAAGCCGTCACATACTCTCCGAGCAGATTCTGTTGCACTTCATCCACATCTGCGTCGATCACGGTTGTGTCACTTTCTGTATCTGCCACAGCAGCCTTCTTTGTGTACAGTTTCTTTCCGCCTGCCGATAGCCAGATCACACGCTTACTGGCCGGTTCGGGTGCTGCGGCTCCGTTCGGGTTCTCCACAGAGGTCTTGCGGGGAATCCGATAGATGACAATTCCCTGTGCACCGGAAGTCGATGGATCCAATGCTTCCACCCGGTTTCCTTCCATCACCCACATACCGATCTGCTCCATCAGAATCTGTGATTCGGATTGCAGGTCAATCTGGGCAGACGCATTGTTATAGTTTTTGTGTGCCGCACCAAGGAACATGGTTGCGGCAACCATAATGATCGAAGCGATTGCGATCGCAATGATCAGTTCGATAAACGTAATTCCTCTTTGATCCCGATTCACACAACCACTTCCTTTCTGCCTTCTGCTTCCTATTTCATATCACGTTGATAAACGCATCATTTTTAACAATCAATTTGACTCAACAAAATGCTTTCCGGTATCCATCACAAGCCGGATACTGTATTTTGGCACACCATCGATCAGGATCGTCTGCACCGTTGTATTGGCGGTGTCAAACGTTGCCTGCTTCGTATAGGCGATCTTCATGAAACCATTCTCCGCCAGCTCTGTTCCGTCCTGACAAAGTTTGATCGTATTGTTCGATAATTTGGTTCCGTCCTTCGTCAGCTTCGTCCCATCAAAAGCCGAAAGATTATCCGGCAATATCTGCTCATAATAGCCATTGTCCAGATGATAAATATACAGATAGTAATTTCCGCTTTTGCTGATGGACTTCACCTGCAGCTGATTCAACGAAGCATCCAAGGTCTTCATGACCTTCTGCGTATCCGCATAATGCAGATGTCCGATCATCATGACCGCCGTGCTCGCCAGTATTCCTATGATTGCGATCACGATAATGATCTCCACCAGAGTAATTCCTCTTTGATCCTGCCGTCTTTTCTTCTTTAACCATCGCTCTCTCATCGGCGCACCCCTTAGTTCTTCTTCCATTCATCGTAATTGATATACGAATCCAGATCCAGCTGGCCGGACACACTGCCGGCAGCCGTGCCGGAGCAATCACGGAAGAACTTGGAAAAAAGCGGAGGCTTGCGGCTTTGATCATCTTTAAACAGATTCGAGACAAGCAGTTTGTTGCCTTTTACCTGCACGTTCGCATCAAACGTAATCTTACCGCCGGAAATGATCAGCCCTTCAAAATTTCCGCTGACTTTGACGCTTCCGGTTGCCACAACAATGCCCTTTGTGATCGAAGTCGGAAGATTATACACACCGGTGTTATCGATCAGGTAGACATCGTCTGCCGGATGATACACTGTGAATTCGGTATCTCCCGGATTCCTGTGTTTTGCGATCTCCTCCTGCAATGCGCTGCGGTCAATCAGTTTGTCAAATAACGGATCGATTGACTTGTCGATTTTTTCATGTCCGCTCGCATCCGTCACGCTAAAGCGTACCTGATCCGGTGTCACAGACTGTCCGGATACTTTTAGCCCAAGTTCCAAAGACTTATAACTTACCGCCAGCTTCGAACAATAATCCCACATACGCCCCGCAGAGTCCTTCCAATTGTCCGGTTCAATCGTTACCACCTTCTCCCGAAACATTTCTTCCGACCTGGTCCGGTACATAATATCTCCGCTCAACGTCATGATCATATGATTATGCTCATCGATAATTAAGGCATCCTTATCCAGATAGGTTCCGGCAAGCCCGCCTGCTTTAGCAGTATTTCCGGCATAATACGCAGCATAGAATTCATTCGCATCCTGCTGCGACTTAAAATTCAGATAATAATTGACACCATTGGTGTAATAGTAAGGTACAATCGGATTCGCATGGTTCAGCCAGCCGTCAAGCTTCACCGGATCCACCTGGATGGACGCGGCGTAGTCTCTTTCACCGATCGGATACTCCGTTTCACCGATCCTGACCTTCTGCGCATCGTTCCACTTTAACACAACGCCCTCGGTGCTCTCCACCTTCACATACTTATCCGGAACATAGTAAGCCAGCTGGTTCGTTCTCGCCGCGATCGACTCACCCATCTGAATATCCGTGTTACTGGAATTGTTCCCGCGTGAGATAAAGGTTCTTCCCGCAAGCAGCAGATAGTTAAGATTTTGTATATTTAATGAGCTGTTTTTTCCATTGATCATGATTGCACTGCTAAAGTCGGCATCCGTTGCAACCGTATCGCCCGCTCCGTAATTCTTCTGAAAATTGTAACCGTAATAATTTCCCCGAAGCGTTACCTTGCTCTCCTTTGCATTTAGCGCGAGATCATCCGCCACATAAATGTTTCCGTTCACGTTCAGTGTTGCAGTGCTTTTTCCGGTTGTCATAAGATTCTCCGCCCAGATGGAGGAATTTCCGTTTCCGACCGTAAGCGTCGATCCCATATCCGCCACAATATCGCCACGGGTAAGGATCATCCTGCCATTCAGCTCACCGGTTCCGTTACTTGAAGCCACAATGCCGCCAGCCCCCGCATACACGCTTCCGTCCACTACGACCGTTGGTGCATTTACGTTGATCTGATCATCCGCGATCAAAGCGTATTTCATAAATTCCTTTACCTGACTCTGACCGGAAAAATTCATATCCGGTGTGGAAAATACCAGATCGGTCGTGATCGTAGTCTCGTAATCCTGTGCATCCTTATAAACCACCCGGACACCTTTTAAGGTAAAAGTGCCGGCTCCATAATCAATTTCATATTTCGGATCTGCAGGTGCAACAAAACAATCCTGCTGCGTTCCATCCAGAATACACCCCTTTACCTTTCCGGTATCGTATCCTGCAACACGGTACACCACGTTTCCCTCATGATTGGTTGTGTCGACCGGGGTCTTCATCGGATCGGCAAAATAATTTTCCAGGCCGTTCATATATTTCTGTTTAAATACATCCTGCGCATTCTTACCGCCGCTCGTATAGTCCACATAATGCTGCAGCACATCCGCATACGCATTTTCCAGTGCCGTCTCTGCCTGCTCCCTTGCACCGGTGCGCAGATCATCCATGATTGCATCGGCACTGTAGAAATTCTTCTTCGTACCGCGCTCGACTTCCTTCATCTGGATATTCACGATCGTGATCTTTGTGATCACCACTGCGATCGCGCTGACAACCACCATGAGTATTAAAACGGCAAGCAGGGAAGCCCCGCGATCATCTTTATGAAAAGAATTCTTTTTCATCGCTACTCCCCTTTCGCTGAATCAACGGTAATGTAGCGGTAATCATCCTTATCCGTTCCATCGCCCTTGTCTTTTTTGTATACACTGACTTCAATATTTACTTTTCGGATCTCCTGTTCCTTTTCCACCAAAGCCTTCACATTACTCAACAGATAGGAATCCTGCCAGATTTCTCCCTTATTTGTCACTGCCGGATTTTCATAGGATTTCTGTCCCAGATTCGAGGCGATCTCCGGCATCGAACAACCATTTTTCGGCGAAATCGTCAACCGGTACAAAGGAAAATCTGTATTGACCTTATCAATATTCTGACAGACGATCACAAGTTTCGGGACTCCCACGCCGACATCACACCTGAGTTCTATTTCATCGGTATTCTGGAAAACCTGATACATCAGATAAATATGCTCGACATTTTCAATGTCTTCTTCCGCATAATTACTGCATTGGTACTGATCAGCCGCATCCACTCCGTCCACGCCCTCACAACGGTAAAAGCATTCCACCGTCAAATAATCCGCTTTCACCGTAATCGAAATCGTCCGGTGCAGATTCGCACGGATTGCATCCGTACTCATAGCCGAAATCTTGTGTTCGTCCGCATACCCCATGTTTTTTGCGGAGAAATAAGTTAATGCGTCCTGCAGCTGCCCATTTTCCAATGCGATCACATCAACCGTTCCGTCAATTCCATCCATCTGCGGCACTTTGCTTAGATTTTCTGCCTGGTTCGTACTGACGCTTACCCGGATATCGTATTTCTCGCCGATTGCATCCGCCTGTCCGTAGTAATCCACGCTGCCACCGGTCTCAGTGGGTCCCGGCGCAGCCGGCGTATAGGAAGCCTTCACATAATTCTCAGCTTCCAGATAAGGCACATCAAATCCGGACGCATCCGCATTCTGCACTAGATTCGGCTGGTTTTTCAGGTTTTCCATCACTTCCTGCGCCAGATTCGATGCGTGTTGCTTATCCGCCATCTTCGCATTATATTTCATGGACTGCGTAAAATACGACAGAAGCGGAATCGAGAGGATTGCAAGGATTGCCATCGAAAGAATGACTTCCAGCAATGAAAAACCGGCATTGGATAAAGCCCTTTGATTTTTTTGTTTTTTCATCCGAAAGCCTCCTTTCCGGTCTTTTTATGCTCCGTCTAGTACGGATCCCCCAAAGCTTCCTGTGAACGTTCTATCGTTTTACCGAAGATATTCGATACACCCTTTGGCATGAAGTCAAATACCGGAGGAACATACTCTTTACCGGTATTCGTAATATAGTACATGTTCAGTGTCATCTCACCAGTCAGTTTTCCGGTAGCATCGTCAAACGCAGCCGTAAACTGCGTAATCGTTGTGCGGTCCTGAAACGCATTGACATATGCGATCATTTCTTTTAATCCGTTGTAGCTTGCTTCGTAGCGGATTCCGATCGATGCATAATATCCGGTGACATTTCCCATGGTATCTGCGGACGCGTCCGCTGCTGCATCGTCTGTTTTCTCCCCGGCACTCTGGGTATCCGCTGTCGCAGACGTATCACCGGCCGCACTGTCGGCTGCTCCGTCCGCAGTGTCAGCACTGCTGTCCGTCTCATCGGTGCTGCTGCCTGCGGCTGTCGTATCGACTGCTCCCACAAGCGGCATACGCATCGCAAACGTGATATCCGTGATATGGAAATCACTGCTGTGGTCTTCGTAATCCTGCAGCGACTCGATGGACTTCTCCGTCGTCATATCGGACGGATACTTTGCAATAATGTCCGCCTGCGTCTGCTTCATATTCTCGATGTTTTCCTTTACCTGCGGCAGGGAAGCCTCCATCTGCTGCATCTGCTGCACCTTGGCACTGTCCTGCTCGTTCTGTGCCTCAAGTTCGCTCGCCTTCGTCATTCCTTTATTGAAGATGAAAAAGTAAGAGCACGCCAGAATCACGATTGCAAAGAATATGATCAAAAGCCGCTTATCCGAATCTGAAATTTTTATCTTATTCATCTGCCTGCTCCTCCGATTCCTGCACATCTGCATAATATGCATTCACTGTATAAGTCCACTCGCTGCTTCCACTCTCCTCATCCGTCTGTTCCGACATGGACGGGATCGAAGGATCCGTAAGTAATGTCACATTTTGGAAATTGAGCAGCATCTGACCAACCGTAATCTTTCGATCCGCCGTCATATTCAGCGTGATCAGATTGTCATCCGTCTGCATACTGGTTACTTTTATTGCACTCGGAAGTTCTGCTTCCAGCTGCTCGATCAAAGGAAGAAGATATTCATTCTTTGTCCTGGTTGCGTCATCGATTGTGACATAAACCTGCTCCTCCTGCTGCACGCGGCTGCTCTCGTCATAGGTCTGCTGCACATAGGCAAGCGACTCCAACTGATCCGTCAGATGACGATGCTCGGAATGGGCAATCAGCTGACGCACGCTCGATCCAAGGATCAAAAGCATACTAAGCAGTAATGATCCCGCCAGCAGTACATATGCCGTGTGCAGATCATTTTTCTTGGAATCTGCCGCCTGCATCTCCTTCGGTTTCGCATCAAGCGGATGCACGGCGGCACCGATGACCGAAAGGAATCCGACCGGCGTGGCTGCACGCGGCTGTCTGGTGTTGCTGCTCTCCTCCAATACCGGGTCGGTATAATCCTGATGCTCTTTCTTTCCGGCTTTCTTTTTGTCATTTACTCCATTCTGATTTCTCAGATCGATGATCTTTGCGAAATCAATCTTCTGCAGCGGAAGCGGTAACTCCTGCGCAAAAAGCTTATGGATTCCCGCAAAACGCGATCCGTCGCCGACCAGATAGACGTTTCCGACGAACTCTTGTTTTACCTGGTTCTGATAATAGTCCAATGCCGTATTGGCTATGCGCAGATGATACCGGAGCGACTCCGCCAGATCCTCATACGCCTCGTCCGCCTGTGCCTGATCGATTGCCTGCTGCGCAGGATCTCCGTTGTCCGGCATCGACGGCTTATTAAAGATGACATTGTGTTCCAACAGGAAATCAAATGCCCTCTCCTCGTCATCGATTCCAAGGATCGGATGATCCACCACTGTGGAAATGGTTGCACCGTATCCGTATGGTGTCACACGCTGGAACGCAAGTTTCTTGTTCTCTAAAATGCTGATAACAGTCGCCTGCTCCTCCAGCTGGATGATCATCGCATTATCTACGAAGCTGTCACACATCAGCTGAATGCAGCCATTGCCGATGTAATCAAAGGTTTCCACCTTCAGTCCTGCCAGTTGGGAAAAGGACACATAGTTGCCCAGCAGATTATCCGGGATTGCGACCAGAAGAAGCTTTAATTGTTTTTTTCCGTCATCCTCAACGACATCCATCTTGCTGTAACTGATCGTGTAGCCACTGATGTCCATCGGGAAATAATCGCGGCTCTGCGCATCGATGATCCCCTTGATCTTGTTGTCTTTGACATACGGAATCATCACTTCGCGGGTAACGACCTTCGAAGAGGACAACGTAAATACAACGTCTTTTTCCACAATCTGCCGGCGCACAAGTTCTTCTTTTAACGCTCGCGCCAGACTGTCTTTATCTCTTATGTATCCGTCTTCCACCGCATGCTCCGGCGTACGGAAGGCAAATGCCTCATGTACCGGTGGATTTTTCTTGCGGTAATCGACCAAAGCGACCTTGGTCCATTGGATTCCGGTCTCAATACTGATCACTTTTTTTGCCACTTTTTCTTCCCCCTCATTTACGTTCCAAATGTATATAGAAAAACATATATAAAACAATCACCATCTCTCACACTTTTTTCCAAACGCAATTGTCTTATATATATTTTTCGTTCTATGCACAGTCAAAAGAAGTGAGTTTTTCACTTCTTTTAGTAAATTCCCATCATGCCAAGATACCATGTCCAGAACCGGTCGCCCCAGAGTGCGGCGATAAAGATTCCTGCGGACAGGTACGGTCCCATCGCAAGTAAGTTATTGCGTTTGCTGACTTTCATACGGATGCTGTGGATCACGGATCCGAGTATGCACGCGAGTACGAATGCAAGCAGGATGTTTCTGGCGCCGAGCAGAAGTCCCGCATACGCCATAAGCTTGATATCTCCGCCTCCGATTGCTTTACCGGAGGAGAAATAATACAGACCATACAAAAAAAGGCTGACACATACGGCTCCGATCAGATGCGAGACGATATGCCGGTAATCATAGATGGTCATGATGATTCCAAGAAGTCCGATGAACAGATTGAATGTCACCGGAATCTGAAAGGTTCTTTCGTCAATCACCGTAATAACGATCAGAGCAGATGTCATGAGACAATACAGCACACTGCTGAACGTGAAGCCGTTCGCCATGAAAACGATCACATACAGCACACCATTCAGAGCCTCGATTAATGGGTACTGTATGGAAATCTTAGCACCACATTGCCGGCATCTGCCCCGAAGCATTATGTAAGAAAATACAGGAACCATATCACGCCAACCCAGCTTACGTCCACAACTCATGCAATGCGAAGAACGCACGATATTCTCCTTCTTCGGAATACGAAAAATGCAGACATTTAAGAAGCTGCCGATCACAATTCCGTAGAGAAATATGATGATGTAGATGAGGATTGTAAGTTGGGTTAGCATGAGTATTTACTCCTATAAATATTTTATAAAGTTGCCTTTACATCTGCGACTGCTTCTTTTGGACTACTTGAGCCATAATCAATTGAGGTTGTAACTTCGTGATCATCAATTTTAATTTCGATAGAAATATCGTTTGTCATTGTCTTTGCATCTGAAGCAAACTGTTTTTTCACATCAGCAATTTCATTATAGCCAGTATTTTTCTTAATTGATGCAGCCAATTTTTCCTCTGCACTATCAGCCCCATATGATCCGGTATATACATCGATAGTTAATGTTCCTGTAGTCGGCATTGATTCTGCGTTCTCTGCATATGCAGTTACTGCTGCTGAAGAAAAGCTATTTAATACCTGCTGATCCTTAGCCACTTTTGACTTATTAATGTAAGGAATAACCTGTGTACCAACAATACCAACAAGGATTGCCATAATTGCGATAACGATGATCAGCTCTACAAGAGAGAAACCTTTGTTATCCTTCTTTTCATTTTTTGCCTTCATGTTCTGAAGCATTTCCATAATCTTCTTCATACCTTAGATCTCCTTTACTTATAAATACTTTTTATTTATTACCACATGCCCATGGCAGACATGTCATAACCCATTTTACACTCCGATGCTGTCATACAAACTATACATCGGCATCATGATCGCCAGTACGATCGGCACAACTATGACCGCCATCACGATGATGATGAGTGGTTCCATCGCTGCAAGCAGCGACTGCGTCGCCATCTCGACCTCCTCGTCGTAATACGCCGCGATCTTGTCGAGCATATCCTCCATATTACCGGTTTCCTCACCGATCTCGATCATGTGATAGACCATCGGAGGAAAGACGCCGGATTGTTCCAGTGGCTTGGAAAGCGGAATACCCCGGCTGACCTCTTCCTGTGCTTCCTTGAGTGCCGCCTTGACCACCTGATTTTTCATCATGCCGGTGACAAGCCCCATCGCATCGACCAGCTGGATACCGGAGCCCATCAGCGTGGATAAGGTACGCGTCATGCTGGCGCTTGCCGTCTTGATATTGAGGCTTCCGATCAGCGGAAGCTTAAGCATCAGCCTGCCCCAGAGGATCGCTCCGTGCTCCGTCTTCTTAAACGACTTAACAAAGAGCACGATGCCCACTACGATGACAACCATCATAAACCATTTATGTACAAAGAAATCACTGATGCTCATGACCGCACGCGTGATGCCCGGAAGCGTTCCGCCGACTTCGTCAAACTGCGCCGTAAAGGTCGGCACGATCTTGATCATCATGATGGCAACGATCACAATGATGACAACGATCAGGATGACCGGATAGATCGCCGATTTCACGATCAGTCCCTTCAGATGGGCTTCCTTTTCAAACTGTCCGCCGATCCGGTCGAAGGCTTTATCGATGCTTCCGGATGCCTCTCCCGCTGCAACCATATGCACCATCAGCTCCGGAAAGATCTTCGGATGCTGGGACATCGCCACCGCAAGCGAATCACCTTTCTGCACGGAGTCGCGCACATCCGCGATCGCTGCGGCGAACCGCTTGTTTTCCGTCTGCTCCGAAAGCATGTTTAATGCTTCGATCACGGTTACGCCGGCGTTTAGCACACTCTCAAACTGCCGGCAGAAGACGGAAAGTTCGCGGACGCTGACCGCTTTTCCGATATGGATTTCCAGATCTTTGTTGAACGCATTCGCCCGCGCGATGGATACGATCGTACTGCCGCCCGCCTTCAGTTCCGCGGTCGCCATCTCGATATTCTGCGCTTCGATCGTGCCGGATTTTGGTTTACCGTCCGGTCCTACGATCTCATACTTGTAACTTGCCATATCCCGCCTCCTAATACAGTTTCTGCTGCATTGCAGCGGTATCCTGTGCATACTCGACGGCATTGGCGCCATCGATCCTGTGCTTTAAGTACAGATTGAAAAGCGACTCGTCCATCGTCTGCATGCCAAGCTTTTTGCTCGTCTGCATGATCGATGGGATCTGGTGCGCTTTGTCCTCGCGGATCAGATTCTTGATCGCCGGTGTCCCGAGCATGACCTCAAACGCCGCCACTCTGCCTTTGCCATCGATGGTCGGCAGCAGCTGCTGCGAGATGACCGCCTCCAGAACCGATGCAAGCTGCGAACGGATCTGGTTCTGCTGATGCGGCGGGAACACATCGACGATACGCTCGATCGTCGGTGCCGCACCGATCGTATGCAGGGTTGAAAATACCAGATGGCCGGTCTCTGCCGCGGTAATCGCCGTGGAGATCGTGTCAAAGTCTCGCATCTCGCCCACCAGAATGATATCCGGATCCTCACGGAGAGCCGCACGAAGCGCGTTGCCGTACGAATCCGTATCCAGTCCGATCTCTCGCTGGTTTACAATCGACCGAATATGTTTATGTAAATACTCGATTGGGTCTTCCAATGTAATGATATGTTCGTTTCGTTCCTTGTTGATGACATCGATGAGGGATGCCAGTGTCGTTGACTTACCGCTTCCGGTCGGCCCCGTTACCAGAACCAGTCCTCTCTTTTTCTTGGTAAGCCCTAAGACAGACTCCGGTACCCCAAGATGATCTGGCGCCGGGATGTCACTTGCCACAATACGCAGCACTGCCGCATAGGAACCTCTCTGATGAAAGGCATTCACACGGAAACGGCCGATACTCGGATCGGAATATGCGAAATCGACTTCGCCGACCTCTTCCATGGTCTGTTTCTGCTTTGGGCCAAACATCGACTCCACCAGTTGCTGCGTCATCGCCGGTGTCAGCCGCTCGAATCCATCCATCTCATAGAGCGTGCCGCTGATTCGGCATTTGGGTCTAACTCCTACTGTGATATGTACATCGGATGCATGATTCTCTTTTGCGATAGAAAGAAGTGTGTGCATTGATAATTCCATTTTTAAAAACCCCTTTATTCATCATCCTCTTCGTAAGCTACCCGTCGCACTTCCTCGACTGTGGTAATTCCCCTGAGTGCATACTCCACTGCACTCATACGAAGCGTTTTCATTCCATGCTTTCGTGCAATCTCCTCCAACACGTCCGCATTCTCACCCCTGTTGATCGCCTGTCTTAAATCGGAGGTAATCGGCATGATCTCATAGACACCGATTCGTCCGAAATAGCCGGTTCCGCCGCAGCGGACGCACTCTTTGTGCCCCGGGGTGCGCACCTGGATGCGTTTCGGGCTGCCTGCAAAGCCAAGCGTTTTTTTCTCATCTTCTGTTGCGTCCCTTACCACGCCGCACGCCGGACAGACGCGCCGTACCAAACGCTGCGCGATCACACCGACCACAGAGTCTGCGATCAGATAATTTTCCACTCCCATATCCGCCAGACGCGTGATCGTGTTGGCAGAACTGTTGGTATGTAAGGTACTGACAACCAGATGGCCGGTGATCGATGCCTTGACCGCGATCTCCGCCGTCTCCTGATCTCGGATCTCTCCAATCATAATGATATCCGGATCCTGACGCAGAATCGAACGAAGCGCGCTGCCGAAGGTCAGCCCCGCCTTCTCGTTTACCTGCACCTGATTGACACCGTTTAGATTGGCCTCAACCGGATCCTCAACCGTGATAATATTGACACCTTCCACGTTCAGCTCACTGAGTGCTGTATAAAGCGTGGTGGACTTACCGCTTCCGGTCGGTCCCGTTACCAGAATCAGACCGTTCGGATGGCTTAGGATACGATTGAATTTTTCCAATTCGTCATCCGGGAAGCCTAAATCCCTTTTATCCATGGTAAGCGCTTTCTTCTGCGCAAGTCGCATAACGACTTTCTCACCGTAAACCGTCGGGAGAATGGATACTCTGATATCGTACTCCTGTCTGTCGACAATACTTGTCGCTCGTCCGTCCTGCGGACGGCGCTTCTCGGATATGTCAAGTCCGCTGACGATCTTGATTCGTGCGATCAAAGCCGCGTGCAGACCGATATCGTGCCGCATCGCTTCATGCAGCACTCCATCGACACGGAACCGGATGCGTACCTGATTTTCCATCGGTTCAATATGGATATCGCTGGCTCGTTTATGGACTGCCTGTTCGATGATCTGCGCGAGAAGCTTAACGATCGGTGCCTGCTGCACGCTGCTTTCTTCGCCGCTCCCCGGTTCGACTGCCGCCTTTGCCTTGGCCTGCTCCTCACGCTCTCTTGTGTACTGTTCCGCCACTCGGAGCGCTTCCGCGTTGCCGTAATACCGGTCGATCGCCGCAGCAATATCACTTGTCGCGGCCACATACCGTTCCACCTGGCAGCCCGTGATGATCGAAATATCGTCCATCGCACGGATATCCAGCGGATCGCTCATCGCTACTTTAAGGAGATTCGGATTCTTCTCATTAAACTGAAAAGGGATCAGCATATACTTTCGAAGAACGGACTCTTCGACCAGTCTGATGATCTCTTCCGGGATTCGGATCGTCGATAAATCAATGCTCTCGATCTTCAGCTGCATTTTCAGTGCATCCATGATCTGTTTCTCATCGGTCATGCCCAGATCAATCAACACGACACCGAGACGATATCCTTTTTTTTCGGTTTTCTGTATCTGTAAAGCCTGCATCAGTTGATCCTGTGTAATGACCCCGGCATCCACAAGCAGATCGCCCAATCGCTTCTTTCGGCTTCCCCCCACTAAGTTATCCATGTTTCCCCCTAACATGTATATCAGGTCACCATACAAGACCTGATGACCTGCCTATACACACGCAGGTTTCTCTATTGCATAACAACTATTATAATTTTTTCAACAACATAATGCAATAGTGTAAACCCTAATTTGTATTTTTTTGTGCAATTTATTTCAACTTGTCTCAAATAAAGTGTGCGCTTGCCGCACGCTTTCGCGCGCGAGCGGTACGCTCAGGCATAAACTTCATTTCCGTAAGCTGTGCATCCCCGCGGAGCGTTTTTTAATCAATTTAAGAAATCGCTTTCGTGATCTTTAAAACAACATTCTTGTTTTTTAAAAATTCTGTCTTATATTCATAGTAAAAACAAGGCGCCCAGGTCTTTCCGACTTCGATCGTAATCGACGGAATCCCAAGCAGATACATCACATATTCCCGGTACTGTCCTCCCGGAGATTTCGTCTTTGAGGACTCCGGTGCCGCTATATAATTCGTTTCCCTTTTTGCGATCTGATACATGGTTTTTGTATCTTTCGCGATTTTCTTTGATGAACAGCTTCCGTATATAATCCGCCCCATCGCATGATAATTGATCACGCCCTGCAGCTTCTGTTTCGTTTTTAACTTCACCGTGAGCACAGCGATAGCCCGCGATTCCGGCTCACTCAACGCCTTTTTCCCCGAATAGCCTTCTGCCCCCTTTGTGCCGCCGGACACAAATTTCTTAGTCGGGAAGTTGCGGTTCAGATCGACGCCCCGCGCATTGGATTTCCATCTTGCATAAGATTTCTGCGAGATTTCGACACCATCCGGATTGGCCATCACTACATAGTGAATCTGTGTGTTTTCCAAGACATCCGCCGGCTTCATGCCGCCGATCATACAATTGTAATTACTCAGGTAATACTCAATTTCCTGCATCAGCACTGTCGCACAGATATACTCGCGGGCATGCATCGTTCCCACAACCAGAACCGAAGAATCCGCATCCGGGCTGCCGATGGTAAAATCGTAGAGGCTGTGCCCCTTCACCGATGAACCGATCTCCGTCATTTCACAATAATCGCTGTATTTGTTTTTCAACATTTTCATCTGCTGCTTCATCTGCGCATAGGTATACTTTTGCGATGCGATCTTTACGATTGCCGCATTGGAAAAGGCGATCGTTGCTGCCTCTCCCTCCTGATTGAGGGTATTGTATGCAACGATTTTGTAATGATAGTTCTTTCCTTCCTTGATTTTCTTATCGGTATAGGAAGGCTTCTCTGCCGTCGCAAGCTCATGGTATGCTCCGCTCCCCTGCTTACGGTAGATCGTATAGGCGGCGGCGTTCTCACATGCATTCCACTCGATTTTAACTTTTGTCTGAGTCTGTGACGTTGTACGAAGTCCGATAATCTTTGACGGAATCGGGACGGGCTGATCCGCACCATCCTGATTCATGCCATCCTGATCTGTGCCATTCTGATTCGTGCCATCCTGATTTGTGCCGTCCTGATTTGTGCCATTCTGATCCGCGCCATTTTGATTTGCTCCATTTTGATTTGTGCCATTTTGATCCGCGCTATTTTGATCCGTGCCGTTTTGATCCGCAGCTTCCTGCAGATTTTCTTTTTGCAAATGAATTTCTTCCTGCAGCGGTTTCTGTGCTGCATAAACCGGCTGCACTTGCAACAACATGGTTGCAGCAAGTACTGAACATAAGATCTTTGTTCTTTTCACTTTTCCAACTTCCTCTCGTTGTATTTCCCCTTCATTTTGTAAATTCTTCCTTTGTCTCCTTTGATAAGTTTCGCTCCGCTCACAGGCAGGCAGCCTCCGACTGCGGATGAAAAACTATATCAAATGGTAATGCAGCATCGCGTTGCGGATTCCATCCTCATGGATATCAGTGGTAACAAACTCTGCTGCCTCCTTCGGCGGCTGCGTCGCATTTCCCATCGCAATACCATGGCCGACATATGCAAGCATGTCCAGATCATTCACACTGTCACCGATTGCATATGTCTCTTCACGCGACACTCCAAGATCCTTACAAAGCCACTCGATTCCGGTCGCCTTGGACGTTCCCTTCGGCACACACTCCACAACATTTCCTTCATGTTCAAGAAAATCAAAATCGTCTCCGAGTTCTTTCTTAATGCGGGCATAGTCCGTATCCGGAAGCACATCCGCAGAAAACTTGTTGATACGGATGTCCGGTGTATATTCCCTTAAAATTCTGGCACTTCGTCCCATCTCTTCGAATAAATAGATCACATACGGATCATCCTCGAACCCATGCTCATCGATCCAATGGTAGTCCGGTCCCTCGAGCACCACCGGCATATGACATTCCTTCAGTATTCGGATCACCTTCTCCGTCAGCTCCGATGACAAAATATTCTCATACACAATTTTCCCATCCAGTTCCACATGATTACCACACGCCGCCAGTATTCCATCAAATCCCACATCCAGAAGCTTCTTATCACGGATGTTGCCGCGTGCCCGCCCGCTGCACAGGAAAATCTTGTGACCATTCTGCTGTACCTGCTTTAAGGTCTCAATTGTTCCATCCGGGATCTGCATGTTTTCATCCCATAAAGTTCCATCTATATCAAAAAAAATTAAAGCCATGATTCTCTCCCTGTTCTCTTTTTTCTCACGTCTTTGCGCTTATGACGTTTCGTTTTCATTCATAAAACAAGCCGTGTTTCCACGGCTTGTCTCATATTGTATTATACTAACTCCAGTTCTCTTCCTTCGAGGATCAAGTTCACGTCCTCAATGCTTTTTCCCGTCGAAGTAGCGATCAATTCTGGTGAAAGTCCATTCTTGTTCATAATTCGAATAATATTAGCCTCACCTTCTGCTCTTCCTTCTGCTATACCTTTTGCTCTTCCTTCCGCTATACCTTGTTCTCTGCCTTCCTTTATTGCAATCTTCTTGGCTGCATTTACATCTTTCTCGATTTCATCTTTCATCAATTCTCTTAATGCTTCGCACATCGTTGACTCCCTCCTGATCTCTTCATACAGTTCATAATTAGCACGTACACTTGCCTGTAACACTGCATCAACATTTTGCTTTTCTCTTGGACTGCATAGTTCTTCCGTCTCCTTTAAAAATCCCTTAACATCTTCTTTTTTAGCTTTCGCAGACAATACTTTAAGACTTTTATGTCCTTCCCGCCTCAATTGCTTCATTACAACTATCTGAACAGGGAACGGAAGATTACAAATATAATAGATTCCTGCGTATTTTTCTTCTATTTTATGCCCTTGCTGCGCCAATGTCAAAAACAATTTTCTCGGATAGGACTCCCTGAATATTGAAACTGTAAGTTCCTCAATCGGTATCTGATCAACATGTTTTCCATACCCCTTGTAAAGACAAGCATATCCAATCGTCTTGTAAAAATCGTCAATCGTCAGATTATCCTCCGGACTCTTATACTCGATTACATTATATTGTCGCATAATATGACCAATCTCGTTTTTAATTTTCATTCCTCTATTCGGTTCTTTAATAATCAGAAGATCAATCCGGATCGGTTCTTTGCTGAGATTATATTCCCTCGTGAACTCCAAATGTTCAATATCTTCCTGTAATTCCAATTCCGTTGCTGCATAGAATGCAGGGTGCCACTGAATCTTTTCTGGTGTTTCTCCCAATACACTTCCTCCATTTCCGAATACAAACAGACTTCCCCATTGTCCTAGCATTCTTAAATATTCATTTGTTTTGTGATTTTAAAAGCATGATTCTATGACATTTGAATTAACTTGCTTTCTGTGTCAGTTCACCACAGAATATGATAAATATGTATTAGATTGTTATGCTTTGACGCTATTCTAGCACATCCCTTTCCTATTGACAACAAGTTTGGGGTTGCCGCACTCAGATTTGATTCAAACGGACGATACTGGATTATATATAATCTATGAAAATTAGCAGTAAGTTTGTCTATAAACGACGGACTTTGAACGATTTCAATGACAAGATTTTTCAGGAGTTACGGTATCGAACCATACGTTTATTTTGTTCAGGAAAATTTGCAAGTTAACTTCACCAGCGATTTTGAATAGTTGGCTGAGATATGCGCTATTATCGATAGATAATGGAACGGTGAAGCAGTTGCAAATTTGTCCTTCAAAAATAAGTATGGCTTCGACACCTGTAACATGAAAGTATTCGTCATTGAAATCATCCTAAGTCCTGTTGGTTGGGTAAAACTACTGCTAATTTTCTTTTTTACTTATAGATCCGGTATCTGCATATTGGATAAATATGAATCTGATTCGCGTCAAAAATTTGCGCAGTAGTAGAGGTGAGAGCCGATAGTTTTAGGGTTAAACTCTTAATCCTTATTCCGCTTAAAATATAA
>ERZ791734.1262-NODE-1262-length-23261-cov-19.921744_pt1 | contig 23261 bp, 17 predicted proteins | sample MGYA00509953_ERZ791734 | MGnify/ENA primary metagenome ERZ791734 (study PRJEB30046, sample SAMN00792038) | human gut metagenome | study: EMG produced TPA metagenomics assembly of the A metagenome-wide association study of gut microbiota in type 2...
AAATTCTAAATATTCTTTTATTTTTTCGGCTGTCTACTTGACAGGGGGCACTTCAGAAATCTGCTCCGCTTATACTTTATCTTTTTGTCCTGCTTACTGCACAAGATCCCCGTATACAATGCCGAGTCCTACTGTGCTCATATAAACTCTGCCGTATTTGTTCATATCGCCTACAACAAAATATCCGTTGCCGGGGCCGCCGAACTGATGCTGATCATCGCTTACCTTGCTCCATGTCTTACCCTCATCTTCAGACCAGTAAAGACCTATGGAATCATCGTTTGTGGGCTTGCCCCATACGAATATGGTATAAGGATCGCTGTCCGTCTTGCCCTTGCCAAGACCTACTGCCATACAAGCGGCTAAAGAATCCATTCTTGTGAACGTTTTGCCGTTATCTGTTGATACCTGAAGTCCCATTGAAGGATAGTATACAACGCCCTCCTTGCCGGGTGCGACCACGGGTCTTGCCGCAGTGAATACAGAAAGCGTCATATTCTGAGTAAATGTCTTTCCGCCGTCCTCGCTGTAGAAGAACGCACCGCCGCTTGCGGCATATACATAATCGGGGTTTACGGGGTCACAGATGATTTTCTTTGAGCCTACTCCGCCCTCGCTCTTTGTCCAGGTCTTGCCCTGATCGTCAGAATAGTAGATGTTGCTGTCATTTCCGGGTGCCCAGAAGAATCTCTTTCCGTCAGCAGAAACTGCCACATAGCCGCCGTAAGCGATCTTTCCGCTCTCAAGCGGCGAAACGGTAACATTCACCCATTTCTTGCCTGCGTCAAGAGTATACCAGAAGCCCGGCTTTTCTTCACTGCCGCCGCACTTTACCCATATATCAGTTGCCTTTGCCGCTATCGCAAGACCGGTCATTGAGCCTGCAACGCTGTTGTGTACCATACCGTATTCTTCGGCACTATCCTGTACAAAACCGTCATAGTCGCCTATAACGCTTACCAGCTTACCGCCGGGTATGCTGATTATATCATACGGAACAGTTTCTTCTATGCCCTTTGAGAAGAAGTAGAATTCGGGGCTTTCATCCCATATATTATCGCAGGTGAACACACCGTTACCGGATACTACCATTATCTTATTTGTGTTATTGGGATCAATCGCCATTGAACTGCACCAGTGCATAGACGCTGTCGAGATCCACTCTACTCCGCCATCACTCATCTTCATCTTTTCGTTGAGAAGCGTCCAGTTCTTGCCGCCGTCCGTAGTAACATAGAATTCATCACCGAACTGACCGTTTGGCTGAGGAACATATATGTTCTCTGTGCAGGCAACCATTCTGTCGGGGTTTGAAGGATCTATCACCACATCACCGAAGCTCTTTTTTGCAGGAGAAATATCTGTCAACGAATCGTTTGACATATCGAGAATTCTTACGCCGCCGCTTGTTCTGTTGTTGTTCCACGGACCTTCGGTATTGGCATAGGTAATGACGATCTTACCGTCACCGTTGTACTTCATTCTCTGAACCATGATTCCCTTAGGTGCGCCCGAAACGGCTGTCCAGGTAGCACCGCCGTCCGTTGACTTATAGAGGTTATCCTCCTTGACTCTTGAGATTGCCGCATATATCGTTGTGCAGGCACTGTCATCGCCCGACTTGGGGTCGATTATGATACTGCATATACCGTTGCCGTTTGATGTTGTCGTCTTTGTTCCCATATCAAGCGCAGTGAACGTTTTTCCGCCATCAGTCGACTTTATCATACCGCCTGTTCTTCCGCCGACATATACTATATCGCTGTTCTTGGGGTCAACCGCAATACGCTCGCCGTTTCCTCTGCCCATACCGTTTCCGTGTGCCTTTATCATATCCGTAAGGTCGGTACGGTTCCACGTTTTGCCGTAATCATCGGAGTATAAGAGGCAGGTTTTGCCGTTGCTGAAATACTCCGTGCCTGCAAGCATATATACCTTGTTAGGATCTTTTTCTCCGAATGCAAGACCGTCTATACCGAGCAGACCTCTGTCTTCCTCGCTTATATCGTAAGACATGGATTCCCACTTCTGAGTATCCTTATTATAACGGTATGCACCGCCGACGTCTGTACGGGCATAATATAAGCCCTGCTCGCTTGTTGCAAATACGCCGCTTACAAATCCGCCGCCGCCCATAGCTACCTGGCTGAACGTAAACTGTGCCTGTGCTGTTGCCGAATTGCCGCCCGATGTTGTATTATCGCTTGTCATACTGCTGTCACCACTGCCCGATGAGGTCACGTCGCCGCTTGACGATGTTCCCGAATTATCGTTTCCGTTACAGCCTGCGGCACATATTGCCGTTGCTACCGCAAGTATGACCGCTGTTATTTTTCTGTACTTCATTTCTTGTTCCTTTCTTGTTAAAGCAGGCTTGCTTAATTTTTGTGTAAACCTTTACACAAGTATTATGCACCATTTAAGTTAAATTTGCAAGACTTGTTTTGCTATTTTGTGAATTTGTGATAAATCCTCGTAGCCACTATTGGTGATAATCACGGATTTTGCAGCAAGCAAAATATGGACGTGACTTTTGTGTGCTTATATAGTATAATCTTAATGTAATCGAATACAAGCCCTGTCTTATCACGTTTACGGCAGGCAAACGGAAATGGAAAAGGAAAAGAAAAATGAAAAAACACATCATCTCACTTGTCTTATGTGCGGCAGTAATAATATCCGCCTGCGGCTGCAGTGCCGATAACGGCACCTTGTCAGCCGACAGTTCATCATCAGCTTCGGCAGTGTCTTCTGCCGAAACCGCATCGCAGGATACCTCCTTAGACAGCGGTTCGTCTTACGATACCTCGTCAGACGCTTCTGATAAAACAAGCTCCGATAAGCAGAACAGTTCGTCATCGGGCAATTCAGACAAGCAAAACAGCTCATCATCTGACAGTTCAGACAAGCAAAACAACTCGTCCGATGCTTCTTTTGAAACGTCAAAGCCTTCGACAAACAAGCAGGAAAGCAGTTCTTCTGCCGTTACGTCAAGCAAACCCACAAACAGCACAGGTTCAGCAACAAACAAGCCTGCGTCTGCAACCGCCGCCGATGCCACCAAAAAGCCCACCGCAACAACCACTTCAAAAAAGCCTGACACATCGACTACCACAACAACCGTAAAGCAGACAGACGACAAGCCGCTGAGCTTTTCGAAAACCTATGAAGCGGAAAACGGAAAGCTGTCAAACGATATGTCCGTCATATCAGGCGGCAACGCATCCGGCGGAAAGTCGGTAGGTAAATTCGAAAATGACCGCTCCTACTGCCAGATTAAAATAAATGTTCCGTCAGACGGTATTTATGATATTGTAATACGCTCAATGGGCATCGGCGGTTCCAAAGAAAACGACATTTATACCGATGGTAAGAAGGTAGGCACTTTCACCAGTGATAACAATAAATTCTCGGATTACACCGTAAGTGCGGTAAGCCTTACAAAAGGCGACCACAATATCCGTATAATCAAGTCATGGGGCTGGATAGAGCTTGATAAAATAACAGTAAAGACGGGTGCAAAAATAAGCGACAGCACCTATAACGTCACATCTTCGCTTGTAAACCGAAATGCCACCGCAAACACGAAGAAGCTGTACAGTTTCCTTAAGGACAGCTACGGAAAATATGTAATCACAGGTCAGCAGTGTGACGGCGGAATAAACGGTAACGAGTTCAAAGCGATAAAAAATCTTACCGGCGACTACCCTGCACTGCTCGGACTCGATATGATGGACTACACTCCGTCAAGAACAGCATTCGGCACATCATCCTCCGCTGTAGAAAAAGCGATAGAATTTGCCAACAAGGGTGGTATCGTAACATTCTGCTGGCACTGGAACGCTCCGACCGAATACCTTAACAGCACCGCCAACAGTTCTGACGGCTGGTGGGGCGGATTCTATACGCAAAGCAGCAAATTCGATATAGCAAAAGTAATGAACGGTCAGGACGCAAAAGGAAAGAAACTGCTTGACCGTGACATCAAGGAAATAGCTAAGCAGTTAAAACGCCTTGAAAAAGCAGGCGTACCGGTTATATGGCGACCACTGCACGAAGCGTCGGGTGGCTGGTTCTGGTGGGGTGCAAAAGGCTCAGACGCATACAAAAAGCTGTGGAAATACCTTTATAACGAGCTTACGAATACATACGGCTGTAACAATCTTATCTGGGTCTATAACGGTCAGAGTGCCGACTGGTATCCGGGTGACGAATATGTTGATATTGTAGGCGAGGATATCTATCCCGGAAATCACGTCTACGATCCTCAGGTAAGCCGTTTCAAACAGGCGATAAACTACGGCAGTAAAACAAAGATAACGGCTCTCACAGAAAACGGCTGTATCTTTGATATAGATTCCGCCGTGAGCATAAACGCACTGTGGAGCTGGTTTATGACGTGGGGAAACGAGTTTACTGTTAACGGCAGTAATTACAGTGAAAAATACACCGAAAAGTCGGTTATACAGAAAATGTACGCAAGCAAATATTCATTAACTCTCGGAACACTTCCGAAAATCTATTGACATAAGCTGAAAACGCTCCGACAGGAACACCTGTCGGAGCGTTTTTGTTACCGTTTTTAGATTACGATATTTTTGATATAATTATCATACCATAAGCGAGCATATCTTGTTGCTGTACTCAACGGGGTCTTCTATAGGCATACCCTCAACAAGAAGTGCCTGATCGTACAGAATCTCGCTGTATGTTTTCAGCTTGTCCTTATCCGTTTCATACAGCTTTTTCAGCGTTTCATAGATAGGATGCTCCGCATTGATCTCCAACACCTTTTCAGCCTTTGCGTCATGCTCTGCGGGCATCTGGCTGAGCACCTTCTCCATCTCTATTGAAAGCAGACCGTCACTGGTCAGGCATACTGCGTGGGACTTCAGTATCTTTGACAGTCTTACGTCCTTTACCTTACCGCCGAGCGATTCCTTCATGAAAGCAAACATATCCTTGCTTTCCTCAGCCTTAGCCTTCATTTCTTCCTTTTCTTCGGGAGTTTCAAGGTCAAGGTCGCCTGCGGATACTGACTTGAACTGCTTTTCATTATAGTCGACCATCATCTGTAAAGCAAACTCGTCAACGCTGTCGATAAGATAAAGTATCTCATAGCCCTTATCCTTTACAAGCTCGGTCTGAGGGAGCTTGTCTATCTTATCGACTGTTTCGCCGCTTGCAAAGTAGATATATTTCTGATCTTCCTTCATTCTTGAAACATATTCTTCAAGAGTTACCAGCTTCTTTTCGTATGAAGAATAGAACAGCAGCAGATCCTTAAGCAATTCCTTGCCTGCGCCGAAGCCGTTGTATACGCCGAACTTTATCTGAAGTCCGAACACCTTCCAGAACTTTTCGTATCTCTCACGGTCATTGCGGAGCATCTTTGTAAGCTCGTTCTTGATAGAACGCTCAAGGCTCTTTTCTATTATCTTGAGCTGTCTGTCGTGCTGTAACATTTCACGGGAGATATTGAGCGACAAATCCGCAGAGTCAACAAGACCCTTTACGAAGCTGAAATAGTCGGGGAGCAGATCAGGACACTTATCCATTATAAGAACACCGTTCGAATAAAGCTGTAAGCCCTTTTCATAGTCCTTTGAATAGTAGTCGAATGGAGCTTTTGACGGAATGTACATCAGCGCATTATATGTTGCTGTACCCTCTGCCTTTGTGTGGATATGTGCGATAGGATCGTCATAGTCGAAGAACTTTTCCTTGTAGAACTGATTATAGTCCTCGTCTTTAAGCTCCGACTTGCTCTTGTTCCAGATAGGCACCATACTGTTGAGAGTTTCTATCTCGGTATGTGTTTCATACTCGTTCTCAGTGCCTTCCTTGAGGTGCTGATGGCTTACCTCCATCCTGATAGGATAACGGATATAGTCGGAATACTTCTTTACTATCATACGGAGCTTGTAGTCCTGAAGATACTCGTCGTACTCCTCTTCTTCGGTATTTTCCTTTATCTTAAGGGTTATCTTTGTGCCGACATCATCCTTGTCACAGTCTGTGATAGTATAACCGTCTACACCCTGCGAATACCATTTATATGCCTGCTCACTGCCGTAAGCCTTAGACTCGACAGTAACCTCAGACGCTACCATAAAAGCAGAGTAGAAGCCTACACCGAACTGACCGATAACGTTTATATCATCCTTTTCTGTATCGGTATTGTCGTTCTTGAATTTGAATGAACCGCTGTTTGCGATAACACCGAGATTATTTTCGAGCTCGTCCTTTGTCATACCGATACCGTTATCGGTAATTGTTATAAGACGGTTTTCCTTGTCGACCGCAAGGTCTATGCCGAGGTCTTTTCTCTCTATGCCGAGATTTTCCGTCAATGACTTGAAATACAGCTTGTCAAGCGCATCGCTTGCATTTGAAATAAGCTCACGCAGAAATATCTCCTTATGAGTGTAGATCGAATTGATCATCATATCAAGCAAACGCTTTGATTCTGCCTTGAATGCCTTTTTTGCCATAAAAATCATTTCCTTTCTATGCCTGCGCCTTATATCAGCGGCGATAATACTGAATTTACACCGATCACAACCGGTTTAGCACTCTATCACTCTGAGTGCTAAAATATATTATAACACTATTTTTATATTTGTCAAGAGGTGTTTTAAAAATGTTTGTAATTAAAACAAATCCGTGATTTCAAGCGGAAATTTCAACATCGGCTATTGACAATTGTTCATTTTTAAACTATAATTATATTGTTCAAATTTGAACAATATCATCTTTCGACAGAAAGGACGGGAATATGACTACAAGCAGTTTCTGGAATTTCATCTCTGCCGCAGAGGACGAATACAGCGTGTACAGAAAGCGCATTATGGCAAAGTTTTCTCTCTCAGCCGCAGAAACGGATATAATTATGTTCCTTGCGAACAACCCCGGCTATGACACGGCGGCGGATATTTCAAAGGTCCGCCGTATACTGAAATCGCAGGTTTCGGTTTCTGTAAAATCACTGTGCGAAAAGGGCTTGCTGACAGGTACTTATAAGGACGGAAACAAAAAAAGCGTTCATCTTTCCCTGACGGCAAAGGCAAAGCCCGTTGTCGCATACGGCAAAAAGGAACAAAGCGATTTTGCGGCTGTTCTGTTTGACGGATTTACCGATGAAGAAATCGCCGCATTTGAAAGATACCATATTAAAATACTGGACAATATAAACAGAAAAAGGAGCGACAAATAATGCAATATCTTATAACGACCGCCGTTTGTCTGCTTGCAGGTCTCGGCGCAGGTCTTGGAACAGGGTTTGCCGGTATGAGTGCGGCGGCAGTAATCACACCTATGCTTGTTACATTTCTCGGTATAGAGCCGTATACCGCTGTCGGAATCGCCCTTGCCTCAGATGTTCTGGCAAGTGCCGTATCGGCTTACACATACGGAAAGAACAAAAACCTTGATATTAAAAACGGGCTTGTGATGATGATAACAGTGCTTATTTTCACGGTTGTCGGCAGTTTCGTTTCAAGCCTTGTGCCGTCGGTTACAATGGGCAATTTCTCAGTATTCATGACGCTTTTGCTCGGCATTAAATTCATAGTAAGACCTGTAATGACCACAAAAGCCGATATGAGCACAAGATCCGCAAAATCGGTATTGATAAAGTCAATCATCTGCGGTATTATGGTCGGCTTCATCTGCGGATTCATCGGTGCTGGTGGCGGTATGATGATGCTCCTCCTGCTCACGAGCGTTATGGGCTATGAGCTTAAGACCGCTGTAGGCACAAGCGTATTTATTATGACATTCACTGCGCTTACAGGCTCTGTTTCGCACTTTGCGATAGGCGGACTTCCGGATATGCTCCCGTTCATCCTCTGCATAATCTTCACGCTTATATTTGCAAGAATAGCCGCAAAGATAGCGAATAAGGCAAGTCCCGAAACGCTTAACCGTGTGACCGGCATTATCCTTGTAATACTGGGAATTGTAGTTCTCGGTTTTTCACTGCTCAGTAACATAACCGCATAAAAATAAGGGGCTGTCACATCACAGCCCCTTATTTTTACACTTTTTCGCTTCTGAATCTTCCGACAACATTTGCATTCTTGTCAATGTTTACCTCGAATCTCAGCGTACACGGCGAATAGTGAACATTTTCGCCCTCCGCAATAACCTCATAGAAGAATGCCAGAGCGCCTCCGTCCTCCATACGTCTTACTGCGCACTTGCAGAAGCCCTCGGCGATAGCCCTCTTTACATAAGGTATATCACGGTCGTATGTACAGAAATTGTCCTCCGTAACAGGAATATTAACATCCCCGTCAGAACAGCTGTTTTCTCTCAGCATAGTTTCAAGCGGTGATACTTTCTTACGGCTGAATTCTGCAAACGGAGCTTTCTTGGCAATTTCGCCCTTTCTTGCAGGGTGTCCGTTTATTTTCCAGCACGGACGTGTAACAACGACCGTTTCTCCTATATGGAAATCATTGTTAAGATGTTCGCTCTGCGCCGAATAGAAATCAAGCGTATCCTTGTCTATCACGACCTCTTTTGCCTTATCACGCACTATTCCGACAAGCTCAAGCATAGAGAGCAGCTCGCCTGCCTTTTCCATGCACTTTTCATCGCTCCATATCTCATAATTGCGGAAGTTGTTTCTCCAGTACGTCTTTATCGGCAGATCGCCTATAAGCGCCTGTATCCTCATTTCCCAGTCGAACAGTATACCGCTCTTACTGCGTATCTTGTTCTCCTTGATGGCATTAAGCGGTTCAAGCAGCTGTGCAAACGATGCAATATTATCCGCAATATCCTGCGCTATGTACTTTCTTGTATCGCTGGTCTTCTTTTTCTCGCTTTCTTCCTCAATCTTTTCATCGCTGTACTTGTCGAAATCGTCCTGTCCGCCGTCAGCCGTATCGAACAGTGAAAATACCTCTGAGGGATCGTTAAATGTTTTCTTTACCTCAGGCTCGTCATCCATAAGCAGATTTCCGAACAGATCCTCTACCTCGGCAACATTTTCATCGTGCTTTTCTTCGGTAACCTGTACAGGCGTATATGCTTCGTCCGGCAGATCGAAGAAATCCATAGTTCTCGGCTTTTCGTCAGCGTCAATCGGCTCGTCCGGAGTTTCGGACAGCTCATCGGATAATGTACTTTCCTCAAAAATACCGCTTGTCTGTTCAAGATCGTCGTCCGAAATATCTTCAGAGCTACCGATGCTACCGGTGCTGTCAGCGGTTTCGGATAATCCTATAAAGTCGCCGAATTCTTTCAATGCGTCCTCTACAGACTCAGCTGTACGAACAGAAGAAACAGGCTCGCTTGCGGTTTCCTCCGCCATTATAGCGTGGAACTGTTCTTCGAGCGACTTTTCTTCGCTGTCGGCGGTTTCTTCCTGCTCGGCGATTTCTTCGAAAGCCTTTACTGCGTCCTCGACAGGCTCGCTTACCGATTCTTCAGTGGCGGTGTCGGTTTGCTCATCGTCAATTTCAATTTCGCTGTCTGTGGTTTCTTCCTGCTCGGTTATTTCTTCAAAAGCCTTTACAGCGTCCTCGACAGGCTCACTTACGGGTTCTTCGGTAGCGGTGTCATTTTGTTCGCTTTCGGTTTCGCTGTCGGCGGTTTCTTCCTGCTCGGCTATTTCTTCAAGAGCCTTTACTGCATCCTCGACAGGCTCGCTTACGGCTTCTTCGGTGGCGGTGTCATTTTGCTCGCTTTCAGTTTCGCTGTCGGAAGTTTCTTCCTGCTCGGCGATTTCCTCAAAAGCCTTTACTGCGTCCTCGACAGGCTCGTTTACGGGTTCTTCGGTGGCAGTGTCATTTTGTTCGCTTTCAGTTTCACTGTTGGCGGTTTCTTCCTGCTCGGCGATTTCTTCAAATGCCTTTACTGCCTCCTCGACAGGCTCGCTTACCGGTTCTTCGGTGGCAATGTCATTTTGTTCATCGTCAATTTCGCTGTCGGCAGTTTCTTCCTGCTGTGCGATTTCCTCAAAAGCCTTTACTGCGTCATTGACAGGCTCGCTTACAGGTTCTTCGGTAGCGGTTTCATTTTGTTCATCGTCAATTTCGCTGTCGGCGGTTTCTTCCTGCTCGGCGATTTCCTCAAAAGCCTTTACTGCGTCCTCGACAGGCTCGCTTACGGCTTCTTCGGTAGCAATGTCATTTTGTTCATTGTCAATTTCAGTTTCGCTGTCGGCGGTTTCTTCCTGCTCGGCGATTTCCTCAAAAGCCTTTACTGCGTCCTCGACAGGCTCACTTACCGGTTCTTCGGTAGCAGTGTCATTTTGTTCGCTTTCAGTTTCAATGTCGGCGGTTTCTTCCTGCTCAGCGATTTCTTCAAATGCCTTTACTGCCTCCTCAACAGGCTCGCTTATTGCTTCTTCGGCAGAAGTGTCATTTTGTTCGCTTTCAATTTCACTGTCGGCGGTTTCTTCCTGCTCGGCTATTTCTTCAAATGCCTTTACTGCCTCCTCGACAGGCTCGCTTGCATATAAATCGAAAATGCTCTCATCAATAGGCAGATTTACGTCTTCAATCTCTTCATTATCCTGTATAACAGACGGCATTTCTGCAAGCTCCTGAACCGCATTTGCTATCGGAGCGGATGTCATTATCCCCTTTTCAAGCAGCATCTGCTTCGGCATTTCGTCTTGCTCGTCAAAATGCTCCTCAACTGCCGTTGCCGTTACTGCGGATAAGGCTTCTTCGGCTGTATCCTCAGCTTTTTTGCCGCTTTCGCCTGCGTCCTTGCCGTTATTTCCGACAGACGATTCGAGCCTGTTGAAATGGTCGAATACACGCTCAAAGCTGACACCGGTATCGTCATCATCTTCACTCTGAGTAAATGTAAAACTTACAGGTGCTATCTCAGGCTCGGTTTCGGTTTCGCTGTTATCCCTTTCGGACATAGGCTTATACCGACGTACAGCCTCATCAATGCGGCTGTTTATCGCATCGGTCTGTTCTTCCTCGCTTATAGGCTTTCTGATTATCTCCTTATGAGTTACCCCGCCGTTTTTCCATACGGTCAAGCTTTTCTTTCTGAGCGGAGTCTGTGTTTCCTCCAGCTTTTTCTTGGCGTATACAGCCGCACCTACGGCAGCCGCCGCACCTACAGCGGCAACAATCGCCTTACTTATCTTCATATATTATCAACCTCCCGGCTAACGCCGAAATATTATTCAACACTCTTGAGTGCCTCGACCATATTGACCTTCATAAGCCGTCTGTGCATAAACAGCATTACTATCACGGCAAAGCATATCGTTATAAGACCCGAGAATACGAAACTCATCGGATGCACCGTTCTGCCGAACATAACCATATCAATTTCAGCCGTCTTTACAACAAAGTCAACAAGGAATCTTCCGAATATCATACCTGCCACTGTTCCTATAAGGGTAAGTATCACCGTTTCCCTGAACACATACATTGATACTTCCTTATCATAGAAGCCAAGCACCTTGAGCGATGCAATCTCCCTTATACGCTCGTTTATATTGATGTTCGTAAGATTATAAAGCACAATGAACGCAAGCGCACCTGCACTCACTATAAGAACCACTATTACAAAAAGCAGTGATTTGAGCATAGAACTGAATGTTCCCGCAACGCTTGTCTTGAAGCTCACTCCCATAACTCCGTCTATCTTCATAAGCTCCTGTGCAAGCTCGTCCCTGTCACTTTCGGTCATATCGTCGCCGTCCTCAGAGTTGAAGAAGAAGCAGTTATACGGCAGTCCTTCCTCGCCGCTAAGCTCCTTGTACAGCTTTTCCGTGATATACACATAGTGATGGGCGTAGTTTTCGCATATCTCGGTTACCGTAGCAGTAACTCGCTTCGTTTCCGACAAAGCTATCGTTACCGTATCGCCCTTCTTTATACCGCCGAGCAAAGATGCCAGCTTCTCGTTTATTATAACGCCGTCGTCGGTTACCGTGTACTGCTCACCTGTCCGTCTGTCCTTTACCGTAACAAACTGTGCGATGGTTTCGTTGTCCGCTCCGCCGAATATATACGCTTCTGTGCTTTTCTTGCCGTTATATACCGTTATCTGCTTTTGATATATCCTGTTGCCCTCGCAGTCATAACGCTCAAGCATCTTTCCTATCTTCGCTGTCTGTTCGTCGGTCGCTGTATTGTCATAAGCGGTAATACCGGTATAATTGCTTATCTCGCCAAACTGCTTTTGCAGAATATCGTTTACGCTGTCATACACGCCGAATCCCGTCAGTACAAGCGCTGTACAGCCTGCAATGCCCACTATCGTCATAAGCATTCTTCTCTTGTAACGGAATATATTACGCATTGTTACCTTATAGCTGAACGAAAGCCTGTTCCATATAAAGCCTATACGTTCAAGCAGTATCTTCTTACCGCTCTTTGGCGTTTTCGGCCGCATAAGCGCCGCAGGGCAGTCGTGAAGTATGCCGCCGCACGAGAAATAGACCGTGACCGCAGTAAGCAGTACAGATACCCCTGTGGTACATATCATAAGTATATAGTCATACGGCAGAAGAATATCAGGGATAACGTACATCATTCCGTATGCGGTAATAATGATCGCCGGGAATATCTTCATTCCCACAAGCATACCCGATACAGCGCCCGCCGTTGCCGCTGTCAGTGCATAAAGCAGATATTTGAATATAATAGCGCCGTTTTTATAGCCGAGCGCCTTGAGCGTTCCTATCTGGGTACGCTGTTCCTCTACCATTCGTGTCATCGTGGTAAGACATACAAGCGCCGCCACCATTACAAAGAACAGGGGGAACACCATAGCTATATTGCCTATTCTTTCGGCATTCTGACCGTATTCACTGTAACCCGGGTTATCATCACGGGTAAACAGATACCACTCAGGTTTGCTCGTCTTTTCGAGCTTTTCCCTGCCATCGTCTATCTTCTTCTGAGCATCGGCAAACTGCTTGTCTGCATCGGTTTTTGCCGTTTCAAGAGCCGTCTTGCCCTCGTTATACTCCTTCAGACCCTTTTCATAATCGGCATAATTCTTGTCATACTCCGCTTTACCGCTGTCATACTTTGCCTTGCCCGAGCGATACTGAGCATAACCTGCGTCATACTGAGCCTTTCCTGCGTCATACTGTGCCTTTGCGCTTTCGTACTGTGCAAGTCCGCTTGTGTACTGAGAATATCCGTCCTCGTACTGCTTTTTCCCGTCCTCATATTTGGCATAACCGATTTCGTACTGCAGCTTTCCGTCATTATATTGCTTAAGCCCGTCATTATACTGTGCAAGTCCGCTTTCATATTGTTTTTTCTGCTTGTCAAGCTCCGCCTGCGAGCTGTCGAGCAGTTTTATGCCGGCATTATACGCCTCTTTGGTGATATTGCCCTTCTTGTAGGAATCCTCCAGCGTATCACGGCTCGTATTTATAATCGCCTGCTGACTTGTTATCTTTGCGTTTGCATCGTCAAGCTGAGCCTTGCTCGACTTCAACTGTGAATCTGCGTTTTCAAGCTGTATTTTAGCCGTAACAAGCTGTATATAGCTTTCGTCAAGCGTTTTCTTTCCGGCTTCAAGCTGTAGCTTCGTTTCGTCCAGTTTTTTCTTTGTACTGTCAAGCACCTCTTTTGTCGCCGTCAGGGTAGCCCCGTTTGTGTCAAGCTCCTTTTTTGCCTCATCAAGCTGTTTTTTCGATTCATCAAGCGTTTTCTTGCCGCTTTCAAGCTGAGGCTTTGCTTCGTCAAGCTGTTTTTTTGCGTCAGACAGCTTCTTTTCGTTTTTCTTTATTTCTGCGTATGCCTCGCTCTTCTTTTTATCAAGCTCTTTCTGCCCGTCGTCAAGCTCCTTCTTTGCGTCGCCTGCTATTTCGTCAAAACGCTCTTCTTCTCTTACATCCGCTATTTTCTGTATCTTCTTTTCAAGAGCGTCACGGGCGTCCTCATATTCATCGCTGTAACAGCTGTACTGCTTTAATTCGTCCGAGTTTATCATGACCTGAGTATATACCTCTGTCTTGAAACAGCTTTCCGGTATATAGCATATCATATAGACTGAACCGCTTCCTATAGTCGTGTTTCCACGCTCCACGTCGGATATATACATAGGCGATGCGAATTTTCCGACTATAGTAAATTCCTTGACCGACAAAGTTCCGTCTATATCCGTGTCTTCATCGCCGCACAGTGTCAGCTTGTCCCCGACTTTATAATGAGCAAGCAGTTTACCGCTGTCGATAACGCACTCGTTTTCTTCTTCGGGAAGTCTGCCGTCAACTATCTGCAAAGAGCTGTACGGATTGTTTTCGCCCGTTTTGTCAAGAGAATATACCCTTGCGACCTTCTTTTCGCCCGAATCTGTGTTGACGTATGCGTCCGTGAAATATCCGGGATAAACATCAACATCCGGAAGTCCTTTTTTCAAAGCGTCTATATCGTTATCGTCAAATCCGTATGTAGATACCAGCCTGATATCCGACAGGGAAGTCCTGTCGTAATAATGATCCGACGATACCTTCATCGCAGGAGCGCTCTGCAGAAGTCCCGCAAAAAATCCTGTGCCGATAGCGATTATACCGAATATCGAAAGAAAACGGCTTTTCGTTTTCTTCATCTCGGCAAACGCATTTTTCAGCATTGCATTTTTCATATCCGTTCCCTTTCCCCGCTTACCACTCTATTTCTTCAACGGGTGTCGGATGCTCGTTTACGACTATTTCGCTCACCTTACTGCTTTTCATGTGTATAACCCTGTCAGCCATAGGGCATATCGCCGTATTATGCGTTACGAGTATTACAGTCATATTTTCACTGCGGCAGGTGTCCTGAAGTAATTTCAGTATCATCTTGCCGGTGTTGTAATCAAGCGCACCCGTAGGCTCATCGCACAGCAACAGCTTGGGCTTTTTCGCAAGCGCTCTCGCTATAGCCACTCTCTGCTGTTCACCGCCCGAAAGCTGAGCCGGGAAGTTGTTTATTCTGTCGGTAAGTCCGACCTTTTCCAGTATCTCTACAGCAGGGATATAGTCCTCCACCGTCTGAGTAGACAGCTCAATATTCTCCTTTGCCGTAAGGTTCGGGATGAGATTATAGAACTGGAATATAAAACCTATATCGTATCTTCTGTAGTCGATAAGCTCTTTTCTGCTGTAACCGCTTATCTTACTTCCGTCTACATAAAAACTGCCCGATGTAGCGGTATCCATACCGCCCAGTATATTAAGTACCGTAGTCTTGCCCGAACCGCTCGGTCCTACGATTATTGCAAATTCGCCCTTTTCAATGTCAAAGCTGACCTTATCGTTTGCGTTGATTATTATATCGCCCATACGGTACTGCTTTGTAATATCGCTCAGCGTAACAAAACTCATTGTAATTCCTTGCAACCTTTCGTCCGTTGTTTCCTGAAATCGTCACTCTATTAAATTATACCATTTTTCACGGTACAATTCAACAGCCGTTCTATATTTATTTATAGTGTATTCCGACATTTTTAACTCCCTATAAATTTCAATGCCGTTAAAATAAAAATTATTCTCATTTTACTTGACAAATGCGTTTGCTTATGCTACAATATCAATCGGAAAAATCCCTTATCAAGAGCGGTTTACATTTTCTGCATTAAAATGCAGATTGGGAGTCAGGCTCCGTAAACCCAGCAACCGTTTCGCTTGAGCTTTCTTTGCGAAAAATGGTGCTAATTCCTACGGCACGGCAAGGGCTGTGACCGAAAGATGAGGAGCAGGCAGTCAGCAAGCTCCGAAAGGGGCTTTTTTTAATGCAGTTTTACGCAGGTATATGCGTATGGGATACGGTTTAAAACCGCTATATGAAAGGAAAAATCAATGGCAAAATACTTATTCACTTCCGAAAGCGTAACAGAGGGTCACCCCGACAAGATCTGCGACAGGATCTCAGATGGTGTGCTTGATGCAATATTAGCACAGGACAAGAACGCCCGTGTAGCCTGCGAAACCTGCGCCACAACAGGTATGGTTCTGATAATGGGCGAGATTACGACAACGGCAAACGTTGACATTCCTGCAATAGCAAGAGATGTCATAAAGGAAACAGGCTACGATAACAGCGACTACGGCTTTGACTACAAGACCTGCGCTATCCTCACGACCCTTGACAAGCAGAGCCCCGATATAGCTATGGGCGTTGACAACGCTCTTGAGGGCAGAGATAACAATGAATTTGACACAGGTGCAGGCGATCAGGGTATGATGTTCGGCTATGCGTGTGATGAAACCGAGGAGCTTATGCCTCTTACGATTTCCCTTGCTCACGCACTTTCAAAGAAGCTCACAGCAGTAAGAAAGTCAGGCGAGATACCCTATCTTCTCCCCGATGGAAAGACGCAGGTAACGGTAGAATATAACGAGGACGGCACTCCCTCAAGAATTGACACTGTCGTTGTTTCCTCGCAGCACAAGGCTGATGTTACGCAGGAACAGCTCAGAGCCGATATTATCGAAAAGGTTATAAAGACTACCGTTCCCGCTTCTCTGCTTGACGAAAATACAAAGATGCTGATAAATCCCACAGGACGCTTTGTAGTAGGCGGTCCTCAGGGCGACAGCGGTCTTACAGGCAGAAAGATAATAGTAGATACATACGGCGGTGTCGGCAGACACGGCGGCGGCGCATTCTCGGGAAAAGATCCCACAAAGGTTGACCGTTCAGCCGCTTATGCCGCAAGACACGTTGCAAAGAACATTGTAGCCGCAGGTATAGCGAAGCGTTGCGAGGTTGAGCTTGCGTATGCTATCGGCGTTGCACAGCCCGTATCTGTCTTTGTTGATACATTCGGCACAGGCATAAAGCCCGACAGCGAAATTTCAGCCGCTGTAAGCAAGGTGTTCGACCTTCGCCCCAGTGCAATAATCAGCTCACTGAATTTAAGAAATACAAAGTACAGACCTCTTGCCGCTTACGGTCACATGGGACGTACAGACCTTGACGTTGCATGGGAAAAGACAGACAAGGTTGACGAGCTTAAATCAGCACTTGATATAAAGTAATCAGTATATAGCACTAAAGCCGTTACGGAATACCGCAACGGCTTTAATCATAATCAAACGGAGAACAGAAATGACACATATACGCCCCGCAACCGAGTCCGATGCTTCACGCATCGCAGAAATAATCGTCACAAATTACAGGGTAAATTTCTACCCGTTTTTCAGAAATGACGCCTTTTACTTCGGCGAGCTTAACGTCCTCGACACTGCCAAGGAATACTCCGCAGGCTCAGCCGCACTTAAAAGCACATTTGTCTATGACGACGGTGTAATAAAAGGCATTATACGCATTTCGGGCAATGAGGTCGAAAAGCTGTATGTAGAGCCGCTTTTTCAGAATCAAGGCATAGGCGCAGAGCTTCTCGGTTACGCTATCAACAATTTTGCCGTCAATGAGCTGTGGGTGCTTGAATACAACAAGCGTGGAATTGATTTTTATCGCCGCAACGGATTCAGCCTTACCGGCGAAAAAATCACAGAATACGAATTTGTTCCGCTATTAAAGATGAAAAGAGAATAAGCCGACATTATTTCTTAAGGACAGCATATTGTACAAGATGCTTTTTAATCCTCAATATCCTTCTGATTTTGTATTATTATGTGACGAATTATCCGGTCGGTGAGCAGCTCATCGGCGGCTTTCGTATACGATTTTATGCGAACACGGTGAAATTTTCGTTTTCGGCAACGGGCTTTCCGTCGGGGGTGTCACTGTACTCTATGCGGTAATCTATACCGTGCTCTCTCAGCATATCAAAAAGCGGAGCATACATATCGAGAATACGTCCTGCGTTTTTCGCATTCAGCCATATACGGCTGTTTGCTTCGCATTCGGGAGGTGTCGGCAGTGAATCAAGCACGGGCATCATACGCTTTAATATCTTCTGCTCACGGTTTGTGAGAATGCGTCTGTGAAATATCATCTTCATAAAGGCGACTATATCATATTCACGTTCTTTATGCGGCACGAACACACGGATATATCTTGCGTAAGGCTCGCCGTTCACACGGTGGTCATACAGCATATCAGGACGTTTTCTGCGGGTGACCTCAAGAGCGGTTTCTTCCTGCCATTTTGCAACGGCATCGTGTGCACCTGTCAGCAGAACAGCGGGAACGGCTCTGTCGTGCCATATCTCCGGTCGTGTATACTGCGGATGCTCAAGCAGACCGTTATAATGGCTCTCTATGCTGTAGGCATCGCTGTTGGGAAGCACTCCGTCCTGAAGTCTTGCTATCGCATCGGTCAGTATAAGCGCAGGAAGCTCGCCGCCGGTCAGAACATAATCTCCTACCGAGATCTCTTCTGCATTCAGCTCGTCAAGCACTCTCTGGTCAACGCCTTCATAATGTCCGCAAAGTATTATAAGGCTGTCCTCTGCGGCAAGCTCCTTTACAATATCCTGCGTCAGCACTCTGCCCTGCGGCGACATATATATCACACGGGGAGAAGCATCCGACTCCTGCTTTATTGCGGTTATGCAGTCATATATAGGCTGTGCCTGCATGACCATACCCGTGCCGCCGCCGTAAGCCTTGTCATCAACACGGTTGTGCTTGTTTCCGGCATAGTCACGGATATTGTGACAATGTATATCTATATGACCTGCTTTTCTTCCTCTGCCGACTATGCTTTCAGACAGGTACGATTCGCACATATCGGGAAAGAGGGTAGCTATATCAATCCTTATCATAGGTTCTCCGTTTTTATTCTTCGTCAAACAAGCCGTCAAGCGGTCTTATAACAAGATAGCCGTCATCTATATTCTTTTCGAGCAGAACCTCAGGAATTGCAGGGAACATCAGTTCCTTGCCGTCGGGGGTCTTAAGCTCGTATACATCCGCCGCACCGTGCTGGTATATGTCGGTGACCTTGCCGTAAACCTTGCCGGTATCTGCGTCACGGACTTCAAGACCGATAAGATCCTGAATGAAGTTTACGCCCTCGGGCAGTTCTACATCATCACGATCCATATACAGCATTTTGCCGACTATCGTCTTAGCCTCGTCAACATTATCTATGCCGCCGAGCTTAAGCACGGCGAGAGTTTTATGGGGACGTGCCTTTTCGACCTCAAGCTCCTGCTTGTCCTTTCCCAAAAACAGCCTGTCAAAGCTGCATATAACATCGGCGCTGTCGCAGTAATACTGTACTCTGACTTCGCCGCCAAGTCCTTGCGTTGCTACTATCTTACCTATCTCAAGAAACTGTTTTCTCATACTGTCCTCACTTGCTCATTATTTCAAGAATGTCTGCGGGCTTATGGGCGATATACTTTGCACCGTTGTCACGAAGCTCCTTTTCGGTGCGAAATCCCCACAAAACTCCACAGGAGGTAAAGCCTGCATTTACAGCGGTTTGCATATCGACTCCGCTGTCGCCTATGTACAGCACCTCGCAGGGCTGTACACCCAGCTTTTTCGCTACGTCAAGCGCACCGTCGGGGCAGGGCTTCGCCTTTATCCTGTCGTCAAGTCCTCTTATATAATCGAACACGCCGCCGCCTAAAAAATGCGGAACGACCTGCTGTGCTATATCGTGTGCCTTGTTGGTTATAACACCAAGCTTCATACCCTTTTCACGGGCGGAACGTAAAAGCTCGGGTATGCCGTCATAGGGGGCGGTCTTATCCTCACTGTGAGCGGAATAATACTCCATAAACATAGCGAGCGCCTGCTCCTTATACTCCTGCCTGTCGGGCGGCAGGCAACGCTCTATCAGCTTAGGTATGCCGTTTCCGACAAAATATTTGTATTCGTCTATCGTGTGGGTAGGAAATCCTAATTTGCACAAAACGTGATTTGCGCTGTCGCCCAGATCGTCAATCGTATTCAAAAGCGTACCATCAAGGTCAAAAATAAGTGCTTTACAGCTCATAAAAATACCTCTTTCCTTGCTACTGTCTTTAAATATTATATAGCTTTACCCTGTTTGTGTCAACCGAGCTTACAAATTAAATTGCGGAGATTTGCACAAAAAGTTATTGATAAAGGAGGGGCGTTATGATAGAATTAAGCCATACGGCAGAAAAAACCGTAAAACGCTACTTGCACAAAACAGCACGAAAGGAAAAGAATATGAGCATAAAAATGTACGTAAACGGCAGTGACAGAAAGGGGCATATAAACCCGGAGATCTACGGTCATTTTTCGGAGCATCTGGGCAGATGTATCTATAACGGTATCTATGTCGGGGAGGACAGCAGTATTCCGAATACTAACGGTATCAGAAACGATATTGTCGAGGCTTTCAGAAATATAAGGATGCCCGTCCTGCGCTGGCCGGGCGGATGCTTTGCGGACGAATATCACTGGAAGGACGGCATAGGGGAAAAGTCACAGCGCAAGAAGATGATAAATACCCACTGGGGCGGAGTGACGGAGGACAACAGCTTCGGCACGCACGAATTCTTCGATTTCTGCGAGATGGTAGGCTGTGAGCCGTATCTGTCGGGCAATCTCGGCTCGGGTACTGTGCAGGAAATGTCGGAATGGATAGAATATATCACCTCAGACTGCGATTCGCCTATGACGCAGTTAAGAAAGAAGAACGGCAGGGAGAAGCCGTGGAAGCTGAAATATCTCGGAGTCGGAAACGAAAGCTGGGGCTGTGGAGGAAATATGTCGCCGGAGCAGTATTCCGCACTTTACAGGCAGTATCAGACGTATTGCAGGAACTACGGCGATAATCATCTTTATAAAGTCGCCTGCGGACCGAGTGCGGATGATTATAACTGGATGAAGGTTATAACAGAGAATATCACGCCGTGGCATACGAATGCGGTGAGCCTGCACTACTATACTGTGCCTACGGGAAAATGGGAAGATAAGGGCAACGCTACCGGATTTACCGACGAGGAATATTACATAACGCTTGAAAAAACGTGGTATATGGAAACTCTTGTAAAGCGTCACTGCGATATTCTTAATGTAAATAATCCCGAAAATAACATAAAACTGGTTGTAGATGAGTGGGGAACGTGGTATAATGTAGAGGAAGGCACTAATCCGGGATTTTTATTCCAGCAGAATACGATGCGTGACGCTATGGTGGCATCGATCAATCTGAACATTTTCAACAGCCACTGTGACAGGATCTCTATGGCAAATCTTGCGCAGGCGGTGAACGTTCTTCAGGCGCTTATCCTTACGGAAGGCGAAAAAATGATACTGACACCTACATATCATGTGTTCGACCTGTACAAGAACCACCAGAACGCAGAGCTGTGCTACAGCAGTATAGAGGACGAAAAGCAGGAGGGATATAATCTTCCCGTTATTTCGCAGAGCGTATCGGTAAACAGCGACAACGAAATGACTTTAACGGTTTCAAACTGCTCGCTTACGGAATGCAGAACGATTGAAGCGGACATACGCGGATTCAGTTTTGACTCTGTAAGGGCAAGGATACTGAGCGCAGAGAGCAATGCTCACAACACCTTTGATGAGCCGGAAAACGTTACAATCACGGAATTTGACAAGATAACAAAGATCGACAGCGGAATAACATTCACGCTTCCGCCCTGCAGTGTTGTTGAAATAATTCTTTCATGAACGTCTGCAAAAGATGTCTGCTGAGCCGTATGAGTGCCGAAGCGTTTCAGAATATCAAAGAGAATATAGAACTTATTCCCGACGAGAAAAAAGCTGATGAAGCGCTGTACAAAAAACGTCTTGAAATATGTACGGAGTGCGACTGCCTTATTAACGGTATGTGCAGTAAATGCGGTTGTTTTGTGGAGATGAGGGCAGCTTATGCTATCAACCGATGTCCGCACGAAGACAAGCTCTGGTAAGCGAAAGGAAAAATGTTATGGCTAATATGAAAAAACTCGAGCGTGATTACGGCGAAATTCTGTGGACCGGCAAAAAGTGCATAATGGGTATGCCTATCTCATTTACAAGATATATAATTACGTCAAGCGTATTATATACGAAGGTGGGATTTCTCAATATCAAGGAGGACGAAATCGAGCTTTACAAGATAGTAGACAAGACTATGAAGCTGTCACTGGGTCAGAGGATGGTAGGATGCGGTACTATCGTGGTAACGTCAAGGGATTGCGATACTCCGAACAAGGAGCTTAAATCCGTCAAAAAGCCGAGAGAAGTTAAGAAGATTCTTGATGAGGCGGTAAAGCTGGAGCGTGACAAGTATATGGTAAGAGGCAGAGATATGGTCGGTGCAAACCTGCACGGTCACGGCGATATGGGCGAGGACAATCTGCACAGCGAAGATTTTGACGAAATGGCGGATATGTAATTGGACAAGATAAAGGAAATATTTAAAATGGCTCTGCACCCGTCACAGTGGAAGGAGCTTTTCACAAGATACCGTGAGATAATAATGTATGTTATCTTCGGGGCGCTTACTACGCTTGTGTCGATAGTGACATACTTTATAATCCGCTGTATATTCCCGAGTGAAGAAAGCGTACCTACGTTTTTAAAATGGACGTACAGGCTCAATTTCAGCGGAGGGGATTCTTCAACGGTATTGCCCAACATCATATCATGGATAGTGTCGGTGACATTTGCGTATATCACAAACAGGATATGGGTATTTCAAAGCAAGGTAAAGGGCTTTGCAAAAAACACCCTTCAGGCGCTGTCATTCTATGCGGCAAGGCTGTTCACGCTGTTTGTTGACCTTATAATAATGTTCCTGCTTGTAAATCTTCCGGGCATCGAGAACGGGCTTTATGAGTTCTGTGCGAAGGTATTCTCGAACATTGTCGTGCTGGTACTGAACTATGTTTTCAGCAAGGTGTTTGTGTTCAGGAAAGAGAAGAAAGAAAATTAACGGCGGAAAATGCAGCAAATCCGATATATCAGAAATAAACCGTATGCACTTTATCGGGGCATACGGTTTTTGCTTGTTGAAAAAGTTTTTTGTCTGATGCGGCTATGCTATATTGTTCAGTTCTGACTATGATAATAAGCTACCGATAGTTCTTTTTGTCGGATAGCACTTCTCGGGTTCGCTATTCCAATCAATGCACCTGTCAATATGAAAGAGGGAGACAACCAAAGGGATCAGGTACAAGTCTGAGCCTCGCTTACGCAAGGCTCGTGCACTCCGCTAAAGCTCCGCTGGACTTGACAGCCCCTCTCCCTGTCCCTTAGGTTTTCTCCCTCTTGCTCCCTCTTGCTCCCTCTTTCCTTACCCATACCCACACCCCGTCGGGGTGTTAGTGAAACTCGAATAACCACCTGAACATTGTACATCCTGTCAAATCAGGGACGCTTAACGCTACACGTCCGCAGGTTAGTACATATATCTCAGGTTAGT
>ERZ791734.1287-NODE-1287-length-22711-cov-5.644421_pt1 | contig 22711 bp, 17 predicted proteins | sample MGYA00509953_ERZ791734 | MGnify/ENA primary metagenome ERZ791734 (study PRJEB30046, sample SAMN00792038) | human gut metagenome | study: EMG produced TPA metagenomics assembly of the A metagenome-wide association study of gut microbiota in type 2...
TCCGGTTGTAACTTCATTTCTTGTCATTGGTGCCTGAAAATGGTGTCATTACTATCTTTAAAAATACTTTATCTCTTTACTTCAATAGTGCCTTTATTCTTGAAGATAAGCAGGTTACAGTAGTGCGTTGTTACAAAATAAGGTGCTAAAAAGTAGTGTCAAATTACTTGGAGGAGTAAAACTGCTTGTTGGGAAATGAATTCAGAATGGGTTGTAGGTCAGCATGTTCCCTCAGATTATCAGGTTTCAATAGATTCTTTTATTGGGATATTTAGCCCTTTTATTAAATAGATATCTCGCTGTATATCAACCAAATATACTCACCATTTATTTAGGAAATTTGTTTTTTACTTTGCAGGCTGAAAATGCGGGTTTGCTATACCTATTATATATAGGAATAGCTAAGGTTCTTATATAATAAGCAGCCTGTCTTTGCGATGGGATAATAGGCAGCCAGCGGTAGCAGTAATTATCGTATTACCGGTTGATAATAAAGAGACAATTTTAATATTACTAACAATTTAAATTTTATGATTATGAAAGTAGAAAAGGAAATGAAGTATGAGGCTCCGGAAGTGATGATTCTGGAAGTGGCTGTAGAGAAAGGTTTTGCATCAAGCGTGATTACACCTGACCCTGAATTATAGTTTAGAGACAAGGTTTAACACTCTTGCTTTCTAGAGAAGAAGTAATTTGAATATTAATATCAATTAATCTTAAGGTTAAAAATGAAAAAGAAACATTTGTTTAGTGCCGTAGCTTTAGCTGCGGTTTTTGCAGGGTGTTCTCAAGATGAGCTGATTAGCGAAAGCAACAAGCAGAGTATTGGTGACCGTCCGATGGTAGAAGCTCCGACAATCACATTGGGAGCAAATACGAGAATGACAACCAGCAATAATTTTGCTGGCGTTACTTGGCAGGCAGGCGACGGTTTTGGAGCTTGCGTGATGGATGAATATGATAAGTCAAAGGCAGATTGGGCACAATTCGTTATTAAGGACTACATCTCCAGCAATGTACTGTATCAGACTACAGACGGCAAGACATTTACCGCTGATGCATCTTTGTGCCAAGGTAACTATTTGTTTTATGCTCCTTTCAATGAGGCTAACTACAAGCGCGGACCATTGGAAGTTCAGCTACCTACGGAACAAATCGTAGTACCTAATGCTGATGGAACGTCCTCTAACACTGCTATTAAGAATTTCTATGAAGCAAAGAAATATCCTGTTTTTATAGCTTATGACTCTATTTGGAAAAGCCCCAAAACTGAATTATCCTTGCACATGAAGCATATTTATTCTTTACCGCATATTACATTGAAGCTTGGCCAGGTACAATTACTTGATGCACAAGGTGTTTTAAAAGTAGATGCTAATGGTCAACCGGTTTATGAAACATCTATTACAGTAGACTCTATCAAGTTTACGAATAGTACAAGTAGTATTGTTACAGCAGGTACGATTAAAAATTCTGACGTTATTGCTAATATCGCTAAGGATGCTAAAGGCAACGTGGCTTGGGATGTAAACCAGTATGAAACAGCTAAAACCGCTGATATTGTAGCTCCTGTAACCACTAATAAACCTGTTTGGGTTAAATTTAATCCCGCTATAACTATCACGACCGGCCAAAATGGCAAATTCTTGATGGTATTGCCGGGCGCATCTTATGCACAAGCTGATTTGGCCGTTGAAGTTTACACAACCATTAACAACGAAGCATACGTTTTAGCAAATAGCAGCACTGCTACTGCCGCTAAGACCATTACGCCTGCAAGAAACTTGATATTGTTACCTGGTCTGCCATACTCTGCTGACGAGTACAACAAAGATGGTTCTATGAAAGATACCAAAGGTACTTCTGCAACCTATACAGTTGATGGTGGTTTTATTCCTGCAAAATCGGCAATTGCTTCCGGTTATACTCAGATCAAGAATTATGATGAACTTACTTCTTATGTTCAGAAAGTGGCTTATCGTGGCGAAGCGCTGATTGAAATCACAAAAGCTATGGCTGAAGCATACATGGCAAATAACAATGGACAGGCTCCTGATCCAAGAAAGTACTTCGTTATCACCACTACAGATAAAGCTCCAATTGCGTTGGATGATGCCTTCCTTAAAGAATTTGATAATGCTTGTGTAATTGAAGGTAAAAATGCCTCTATTTCATTCAGACCGAACAGCAAGCTTGTAACTTTGGGTGACATTACTTTCAATGATGCAAAAACACCTGTTTTGTTTGATGCCGGTACTTTAGCTAACAATGGTGTTTATACTAAAGTAACTTTGTCTAATTCGGATGTTACTTATGTTAGCGGTAATACTATCTTAACCGGTGCGGGTACTGCTTCTACCAAGTTTGGTAACTTGACAGTAAACAAGGGTGCAACTCTTACTATTGATAAGGACTTTGCAACTGTAGGTGCTACAGTCATTAATGATGGTGGTGCTATCACCAGTGCATCTACAGCAAAGCAACTTACACTTACAAATACCAAGGGTGAAGCAACTCTTAATGCAAGTCCGGTTATTAACACTGCTACCAAGTCTACGATTACGAATGGTGGAACTTTGACTATCAACACTAATATTGATGCAGTCAACGTTGATTTGACTAATAATGCCGATGCTAAAGCTATTGTCAACAGAGCTACAGTAGTATTCGCAACAAATGACGGTCTTGTTGAAGTTAAACACTCAGCAGCCAATGTTACAGTTACAGCTGGTAGTGGTGAAGTAGATAATACTATCGGTGGCAAGATTACAAATACTGCTAGTCAAACTATATTTGCAACGTTCGGTGCAATGACTAATGCAGATGAATTGAAAAAGTATGATGCCTTGACAAAATTGACTGCCCTGAATTTGACAGGAGAATGGACTATTGATTCTAATACTGAAATAGAGAGCATCCTCGCTGCTAGTGCAGCATTGGAAACTGTAGAAGTCATTAACTTCAATGCAGGAAGTAGTATGACACTTGGTAATGTCACTCTTGACTTGACAGGAAAAGCTATTACTGATATCAACATTAATGCCGATGTTGAATGGGTAGGACGTTCTGCAGCAACTTCTATAGTTACAGCTACAAGTATAACTATTACTGAAACTGCAAAACCTGCTCCTCTCACAGGTAACTACACGCTTACTAAAACTGATATTACTGTTAACCAATGATCATCTTTTAGCTAATCTAAGCAGATTACATCAGAAGAGGCTGCTCAAAATGAACAGCACATCAAAAGTTAAACAGTTAATAATTAACTGATATGGTAAAAGGGCTCGGTATTGCACCGGGCTCTTTTCTTTCAGAGGGTTCGGAAGTAATAATTCATATTTTCCCCTATACTGCCAGACAGTTAAATCAGAAAATGACACACTCTTTCCATTCGCAATACCGACAAACAGGTGTTGCGAATGTTTTTTATACAAAAAGTATTTATTTCCTAATCGAAAAGAATGAAAAAGTGATAAGATGATAGGGTGATAAAGTAGCTGCGTTACTACAGGGGAATTAACCGTCGAAAAAGAACAATAAAAGCACTCAAAAAAGAAATGATGCTGGCAATAAGCCAAATTCAACAGCTGATTCACATTATTATTAGGAAAGAAAGAATTATCTTTGTCCCCTCATTTAGTAACGCTTAAAAAAATAACTTGATACATAAATGATAGTTTATCTCTCTATTTATTATTAGCATACCCATTTATACCACGTTATTTTTCAAGCATTACTAAATAATACATTTAAGTTTCGTGACTCCTATAACTTCTTTATTGCCGTACTTACGAAACTTGAATAAGGTGTATATTATATTTTAAGAAAAATGCATGAACGAAAAGCAGAAAATTGATTGGCTGGAACTGTTCCGGAAAATATGTGCTTCCAGAAGGCTGCTTCTGAAAGTATGTGGCATTGGCGCTGTCGTAGGGTTAATTATTGCCCTTAGTATTCCCAAAGAATATACGGCAAGCACGCTCGTTGCCCATGAAGGAACCCGTAGTCGTTCTTTTTCAGACATAAGGGAGTTGGCAAATATCACCCCCGGCATGAGTGGTTCTATTGCGACCGACCGGGATGCTCTTTTTCCTTCCTTGTATTCCACCATCGTCCGTTCCACCCCCTTTCTGCTCCAACTCTCCGATGTTGAGGTACGCAGACAGAAGGACAGTACCGCAATGCCTCTTGCCCGATATCTGAAGGAACACCAGAAGAAACCGTGGTGGAAAGCTGTCACTTCCACACCGTTGCGACTGATAGGGTGGTGCATATCCTTGTTCAGAGAGAAACCGGAGATGAATCATATCGGGAAAAAGGAAGAATCAGCCCTTTTACAGCTGACCCGTGAAGAGGCTGCCATAGTCCGTACTATAGCTTCCAGAGTCAAAATAGAAATAGATAGGAAGAAACGGGTGATATCTATAACTGCTACGATGCAGGACCCGCTAGTGGCGGCTATTGTAGCCGACACCGTGCAAGCACGCCTGAAGGCGTATATGACAGAATACAGGACAAACAAGTCGCGTAAGATTCTGCAATACAATGAAAAACTATGTAAAGAGGCGCAGGCCGAATATCGCGCGGCACAGGATAGATATGCCCGTTTTGCGGACGCTAACCGAAACCTGGCGCAACTGACCTCACGCGCTGAGCGGGCACGCTTGCGTAGCGAGATGGAACTGGCGCAGTTGGCTTACAATCGGTCGGAACGGCAAGTGCAGGCAGCCAAAGCAAGAGTGAGAAAGGTAGCTCCGGTGTATACGGTCATACAACCTGTAACGGTTCCGCTGCATCCCTCGAAGCCCAATAAATTGCTTATTCTTGCAGGATGTATCCTGCTGAGTGGCGCAGGTGGCATAGGGTGGATTTTATTTGCAAGGGACTTTATTCGGAGGATTAAAAAAAACGAACAATACGTAAACCGATAATAGATGGCAAATGATTAAGAAAATAATTCAACTGCTGTCGGAACAGCAACGTAAACGGGGCATTTGGGTCGCTCTTTCGGTATTGGTGCGTGCCATACTCGACTTTGCGGGAGTAGCGGCGCTGGTACCTATATTACTGGTAGTGATGAAGCAGGACGGTGGGCGAAGCAATATGCTGGCACTTTGCGGTGCGGTGTTACTGTTCGTGATGCTGAAGAATGGTGTAATTGTGCTGCTGGCACGTCTTCAGAGCAGTTATCAACTCAATATATATCGTGAATTCAGCCGTCGGATGTTTGTCAACTACTACCGTCGCGGACTGTTTTACCTGAAAGAGAAAAGCAGCGTGCGGCTGGGGCACGAGGTGAACTACGTCTGTTACCTGTTCAGCTCATGCGTATTGGCTCCCGTTTTCCGTATGGCGGGAGAAGCAGTACTGATAATATTGATGGTAACAGCGCTCATTATTTGGGAACCGCTTCCGGGACTCCTGCTTTGCGGAGCGTTCCTCCTCTTGTCTGTACTGTATGTCAGCCTGGTCAGGAAGCGCCTGCGTGATTACGGCATGGAAGAGTTGGAAGCCCGTAGAAAGCAATCGCGTACAGTAATAGAGGCTTTCCGTGGATATGCGGAGTTGGAGATCGCTCAGGCTTTCCACGCGTCTCTGGCTTCTTTCGATCAGGGAATGGAGTTTATTGTTCGCAACCGCTTGCGGACGGAAGTGTACCAGCTTTTTCCATCCTTTCTTTCGGAAGTAGCCGTAGTGGGAGGGCTGGCCTTACTGATAGGTACGGGAAACGGGAACCTGGGATTGATGAGTGGTGTGTTTGCTGTGGCCGCTTTCCGGTTGATACCAGCCGTAAGGGGCATTCTGAACAGTTGGGTAACACTTCAGAATGCTTCGCATACCATAACGGTGGTGGACGAAGGTATCAGTGACGAACCGCGGCAGGATGCGCAAAGTACAACGTCTTTCACTTTTAAACAGGGCATTACGCTACGGCAGCTCGGTTTTGCCTTCCCCGATGGACATACGCTTTTCAACGACTTGAATCTAAGTATCAGCTGCGGAGAACGGATCGGAGTACGTGGAGCAAGCGGATCAGGGAAATCGACACTCTTCAATCTGATGCTCGGTTTCTTTCCGCCTACCTCCGGTGAAATACTTATAGACGGGCAACAACTGACTGCTGCCAACCGTAGTGAATGGCATAAACTAGTGGGATATGTACCGCAGGAAATATTTATAATAGAAGGCACACTTGCCGACAATATAGCACTCGGACAACCACAAGCTGACCGGGCAAAGGTGATGCAGGTATTGGAACAAGTGCAACTCCGAGAATGGGCAGATGAATTGCCGCAAGGACTGGATACGCCGTTAGGTGAATATGGCAGCCGTTTATCCGGTGGCCAGAAGCAACGGATCGGTATAGCACGAGCTCTCTACAAGGAGGCTGAAGTACTGTTCTTTGACGAAGCTACTTCGGCTTTGGACAACAAGACAGAACAGGAAATCAACCACGCCTTGGAAACACTTTCACTGCAACACCGGGAGCTGACACTGGTTGTCATTGCCCATCGCGAAAGCTCGTTGGCTTTCTGTGACCGGATATTCGATCTGGATATCTGTGATATAGTAAGTAATAATAAAGTATAAAGATAGAAATAAATGAAACAGGATTATTTGATAGCCGGACACCGTATCAGGGTGGAAGGTGACAGGCTGGTACAAGCAGTAGATGAATTGATCGGCTTTGCCCCTTTTAAAGTGGTGGCAGATGATGTTCCCCTTTGTCGTTTTATAGAATCTTCTGAAGAAGCTCCCACATTTGAAAAGGTGCTCTATACAAATGAGATAGACGGAATTGTCAGCCAGTTTGGCTGTTACAGCAATGGTTTCCTCTTTGTAATGATACCTCCCAAAGGTGAAAAACTAGAACTTTGGCTGGATGAAAGCAAACAGGTGGCCAGTTTCAAGGGTAATTACCAACTCCGGTTACTCCGGTTTGCCTGCTGGATGGCTTATGGAGTGGCAACCGTGCCTTTTCAGACAGTAGCCATTCATACCAGCACCATTGTGTGCGAAGGTAAAGCAGTGCTCTTTTTGGGAGAAAGTGGAACAGGAAAGAGTACGCACACCCGTTTGTGGCGAGAGCATATAGAAGGAGCTTTCCTACTGAATGACGACAGCCCCATCATTCGTATTATCGATGGAAAGCCATGGGTATATGGCAGTCCATGGAGCGGGAAGACGCCATGTTATAAAAATGAAAGTTATCCATTGGCTGCCTGCGTGCGGTTGTCTCAAGCACCTTATAATCAGATAAAAAAGCTTAGTATAGCCCAAGGGTATGGTGCGTTGCATCCTTCGTGTCCACCTAACTTCGCTTACAGTGATGAGTTGTATGATTATATCAGCGATTTTCTGGGTTCCCTGCTTTCTGCCGTACCCGTTTATCATCTGGCCTGTCTGCCCGATGCGGCTGCGGCACACCTTTCTCATGATACCATATTGTAAACATGCGAAAAATAACGGTATCCAATGATTTTTTTGCCGAAGCAGCCGAAGCTTTGCGACAGGGGCAGACGGTAAAGCTGCTTATTGGCGGGCAAAGTATGTATCCTTTTATCAGAGGGGGAATAGACCTGGTGGAAGTAGTCCCTTGTCCTCCCGATGGGGAACTTCCTGCCTGGTGCTGCCCTTTTTATCAGTGGGAAGGTCGGTATATGATTCATCGGTATATAGGCCGTGAAGGTGATGACTGTCTGATGCTGGGTGATGGAAATGTGGCTCGCATCGAGCGGGTGAAAAGAAAGGATATCATCGGAGTATTGCAGACTATCTGCCGTCCTGACGGAACAACGCAGGATTGCCGTGATGCCCGTTGGCTGAAAAAGGCAGAATGGTGGTATCGGTTACGCTTTTTGCGAAGATGGTTACTACCTGTTTTTAAGGCATTGCACCTCAGGTAGGTATTGCTTGGTAAGTTGTTCCTGAACTCGCTTCTTTCATTCTGTTTATAAGTACTTCTGCGTTACTGCTTGAATATTTATTTGTACATATCTGCACTCATTGCCAGTGGGCATATGGGTGCATTTGTTTTTTAACGGCTATACGGTTTCTGTTGAAGAATGAACTTTTTTATTTTGTTTGGTGCTAATGGTTGTAAGCTCATTTCTTGTCATTGGTGTCTGAATTTGGTGTCATTTATATCTTTAAAAATACTCTATCTCTTTACTTCAATAGTGCCTTTATTCTTGAAAATAAGTAGGTTGCAGTAGTGTGTTGTTACAAAATAAGGTGCTAAAAAGTAGTGTCAATTTATTTGGAGTTCTAAAACTGTTTATTTGATGATGGGTACGGAATGGGTTGTAGGTCAGCATATTCCCTCAGATTATCAGGTTTCAATAGATTCTTTCATTGGGATATTCAGCTCTTTTGTAAAGCTAATAACACTTTGTATATCAGCCAAATGCACTCATCGTTTATTTAGGAAATTTGTTTTTTACTTTGCAGGCTGAAAATGCGGGTTTGCTATACCTATTATATATAGGAATAGCTAAGGTTCTTATATAATAAGCAGCCTGTCTTTGCGATGGGATAATAGGCAGCCAGCGGTAGCAGTAATTATCGTATTACCGGTTGATAATAAAGAGACAATTTTAATATTACTAACAATTTAAATTTTATGATTATGAAAGTAGAAAAGGAAATGAAGTATGAGGTTCCAGAAGTGACAGTTCTGGAGGTAGAAGTGGAATTGGGATTTGCTGCAAGCCCAGGAAGTGACGGTGAGGACCTGCCTGAAGGAATGTAATAATTCCATGAATTAAAAAAGATGCAAGGATAAGCTACTAAAGGATAAGCTGTTCCTTGAAACTCAATTAAAGAGTCCACTCTAAAAAGTCTTTTTGTCAAAACTTTACATCCTACAGACTCTTTTGGTAGGAGATAAAAAGCTACTTTTTGTAGCAGACTCAATGAATAAATAAACAAATTATCAATAAAAGTATGAAAACAAGTAAATTCTTATTTGTAGCTGCTTTTGCCGCTTCATTGCTTAGTTGTCAGGACGATACATTCGTCTCAAATAATGCAAACAGCAATGACGGACTGAAAGGCAAGCTTGTGAAATCCGGTCTGTTGGGCATTGGCTATGGTGCAGGAAATGCCGAAACACGTGCCTATTCGGTAGATGGCCGTTTTATCTGGATGCCTACCGCATTGAAGGCAGATGGTAGTATTGATGCCGATCCCATCACTGGCGCAGCAAGAAGTAACCAACGTATCGGATTCTGCTGGACCGGTATAAACAATGAAGATCCAGAATACTCTGCTGCAACTTCATTGTCACAGAAGGTTTATACTAACTACGAATTTGAACACGTTGGCTGGCTGGATAAAAATGCAACAGGAGTGGAAAAAGAAGAATGCGCTCCGTTTGCATTAACCAATGGCGGGTATATTGTAGGTGAAACTGTAAATGGTGATGTTGCAACATGGCAGAGCAATCCCTATACAAGTACAAACGGCAGTGGTACCAACTACCAAACAAAAGATGATGGCCAATATGCTATAGGTGAATATGCAAACGGTGAGCTGAATCTGGGTAGCGGTTTGTTCAAGACCGAGAATTCTGACGTATTTGAGGGTGAATATCTTGTATATTTTCCATATAACGATGGCTTCACAAAAGGACAAATCCTAGCTGCGCAGCCTGATCATTTTGACATTGACGTAAATCTAAACCGTTTTACCACACTGTCACGTTATGCATTCTCTATCGGCCGCGTAAACCACTATGCCGGTGGACAAAGTTTGGAGAAGATTAGCACAAGAACATTGAGTAGTTTTGCAGGTGTGAAGTTATATAACTCAGCTATTAGTGGTACAAACAATATTAAGAAAGTTATCTTCTATGCCAATGAAACAGGATTCTTGTTTGAACAAGATTTGGATGCCAAAGCTTGTGTAGAGGCAATCACGAATAGCAAACCCTTAGGTGAAGAAGTATATTATAAGGATGGTACAACTGCTGTCAAAACGAATGACACCAATGCTATTTACGCTACATTAACTAATAATGGAACCGAATATGCCACAGTTTCCACTTCAGCTAATGGAAGCCTTAACAACGCACTCAAGGTTTACTTCCCTGTATTACCGCAAACTGTAAATAATCTGACAGTCGTTCTCATTAATGACGAAGACAAGACATATGCATATCAGGCAGGTGCAGTTAAATTTGAGTCAGGTAAAGACAACTCAATCGCTATCGATTTGAAGGGCGCCAATTTTGAAAGCAAATACATGGTAGTGGACGAAGAAACTTTGTTCTCGGCTTTGGAAAACATTAAATCGCATGGCTCCACAACAGAAACAAACACTATCCAGTTGCTAAGAAGTGTCAGAATAGAAGATGTGATGAGTCACGCACCTTATGTAGGTAACTTGGGCACTATGTTCTTTGACAAGGATATTAATATAATGACCTTGTGCAAGCCGAATGCAAAAGGCGAGGAAGTAGGTCTTACTTTGGCTGCCGGACAGGAGATGTACATCAAGAGCATGGATGCAACAGGAGAGGCTAAATTGACCTTTAATGTACCGTTCACCGTTGAGGGAGCAGGATGCTGCGATGCAGATGTAGCCCGTCTGAGCGTAGGTAGCACTGCTAGCGGGATAGCCAACATTGAATTCACAAAGATCATTAACAACGGTGCCTTGGCATTGGCCAATGTAGCAGGAAAGAAAGCTACTATTAAAGTTGGTGAATTGGTGAATGCATATGACGAATGGGCTCTCGATAAAGGAAAGACTCTGGATGCCGCACAATTGTTCTTGTTGGGTAATACCCAATCAGATATTGAGATTGGAACATTAACTAACAAAGGTATGGTAACTGCAAGCCCTGTAACTGTAGGAAAACCAGGATGTGTTGTTAGCGGAGCTGGCAAGAATTGGACAAGCTGGAAGGATTATGTAGATGGGGCAATAAGTACATTAGACAAAACTAGCTTTACTATCCGTCCTGTTGTAGCTACTATCGAAACTTTAACCAATGAGGTTTCTGTCGGTACCAAAGATCCTACACTCAACAAAGGTGGTGAAATCAACATTGAAGGCTTTGCTGAACTCGTTGTTAATGCCTTGACCAATACAAGCGAAACAGCTATTATCAAGACTTTAAATGTTAAAGATGGTGAAGCAAATACCACTATCGACGGACGTCTGACACTGACAGGTGCTTCTACTAACAACGGTATCATTGACAACAATGGCGTTACGAACTTGGTAGGACAACCGATGCAAAATAACGGTTTGCTTATCGACCAGTTAAGTGGTCAGTTAGGTGGTCAATATATAGAGAACGGCACAGGAACTGGTCTTAGCAGAACTTATCATAGTCTGAAATATGAAACTGACCTGCCTGTGAAAGGTATGTATGTATCCAAAGTGGCAACCAACCAACGTCTGAACTTTACTTTGACAGATGAGGTGACAAGTGCTTCTGTTAATGTTATCGAGATTGTGGGTAGTGATGTTTCCTTCTTCAATTTAGAAAATGTTGATCCGAACAATGTACTTAAGGATAAGGATGTATATGTGGCAGCAGATGCTAAGCAGATTGCATTCAAGGCATTAGATTCAGCTGGTAAAGCTACGGAAAAATCCTTCGGTCATTGCGTAACAGTTCGTAGTAACAGTACATTGAACGTAAAAGATGGTTTACTAAGCACCGTAAATGATGTGAATGTAGAAGAGAATGCAATCTTTAAGGTTGACGCTAAAAATAATGCAGATAAATCTGAGATTACCATCGGTGGTGACCTGAACAATGCAGGTACTACCACTCATAAGGCTGACATCCTCACTGTAAAGAATGACTTGAACAATGAGGCTACGGCAAGTTTCACTAGTGATAATCGATTTGTTGTAGAAGGAAACGTTGAGACTGCAGGTATATTTGATTCCAACGGTACTCCCAACGCTGTGACAGGTAACTTTGATCAAACAGCCGGTAATACAACATTTGCATTTAAGACTACTACGACTGTTGACGGACAATTCAGCTGTGCCGCAGGAGCTTCCTTCCTTCGCGAGGCATTAGGAACAAGCGGCGATTATCGTGCTACAGTTAATGTCGGCGGCTTAGGAGAATTGAAGGGTAATAATAATGGTGGTGGTTGGCCTACTGTAAAGAGAAACTAAACCCCATTTTGTGAATAGGGCATTTATCCCTAATAACAATCCTGAAAACAGAGGGAAGATATTCGGAAAGGGAGTATCTTCCCTCTTCTTTTTTTAATGCTGCAAGATCGGTATAAGTGCATCCGACAGACAAAAGTATCCGTTGTAACAGCTATTAATTTCCTAACTATAGTAATCAAATATGTAATGAAAGCTACCTTTTTCCATCTATTTCTTGTGGTTATACTACTTCCTTTGTTTTCTGCTTGCCGTAAATCTGCTCCTTCGTCTGCCGTTCAGAAAATACAAAATGCAGATATCTGTTTCAAGGATACACTACACAATTTCGGAATAATTCCCCTCTTGCAGCCGGTTGATTCATTCGACTTCATATTCACCAATTGCGGAAAGGATAGGTTGGTAATACTCGGAGTGGAAACTTCGTGTCACTGCACTAAAGTTTTCTACCCCCACATTCCCATAGAACCGGATGGAGAATCCTTCGTTCGGGTCATTTACGATGGACGGGAACGACAAGCAGAATACTTTAGCAAATCGATAAGGGTTATCACTAACGCAAAGAAAGAGTGTGTAACACTTGGTATTAACGGAAGATTGCAGTGAGGGAAAACGGAATGCCCCGACACCACCGGCAACGCGATGAAAAAAGATCGAGAAACTTAATATTTAATCTTCAGTTTACAAGTAATATACTTAGATATAGATGACGAATTATTCGCATTGAGTAGTAATTTCGTTATCGGTAGTTCGTAGCCTGTGGTGTAAAGGGAAGAGCCTGCTATATATCATTTGGTTTGTTATGTACAACTATAAGCCAAATGTCAAATTAGAAAACAGCTCTCTCTATGCATGTTAATCTGGATTATGCTTTGGGTTTGATTGCTTAAAATTCTTATTCCGTTATAGATGCATAAGGAGGTATGTTTTGTTTAAGCCTAAAATATAAAAGCGGTAAGCTAAATGCATATTCTCTATTGTATATCAGTTCTCAATATCTTGAAGAAAAATGGTATTGCTCTCTTGGAATAATAACTGATAATGATTTATACACAATGACAATTCGTTAAAATTATTAGTGTTTGATTGGGAGCTGCTTGTATTGGAGAAGCTATAATAGTACAATATACAGAATGGTTATCTTCCGGAAGAGGGTGGATTTGAAATCCACTCTCTTTTTTGTAGTATAAGTTTTTCTATACCTCTTTACAGGAGGTTTGATAGTAAGACTTAATAGATATATACATTAGGTGCATTGAAAATACTGCCTGAATAGAGATATCCCGGATCAGGATAGCTTTGCCTGATGATCCTATAATCATTATCCGGTTGTAACTTCATTTCTTGTCATTGGTGCCTGAAAATGGTGTCATTACTATCTTTAAAAATACTTTATCTCTTTACTTAAATAGTGCCTTTATTACTGAAAATAAACGGGTTATAATAGTACATTCTTACAAAATAAGGTGCTAAAAAGTAGTGTCAATATACTTGGAGAAGTAAAATTGCTTATTGGGAAATGAACTCGGAACAGGTTGTAGTTCAGCATGTTCGCTCAGATTATCAGATTTCAATAGATTCTTTTATTGGGATATTCAGCTCTTTTCTAAAACAAATAACACTTTGTATATCAACCAAATACATTCACCGTTTATTTAGGAAATTTGTTTTTTACTTTGCAGGCTGAAAAGGAGGTTTTACTGGCCCCCTTTATAGAAATATTTGCAAGATCGTAAGAACGGGCTTGATTTTTACAATAGAGAGGTGTATTACTAATTAATAATGAAGAGATTTTTTATATTACTAACAATTTAAATTTATGATTATGAAAGTAGAAAAGGAAATGAAGTATGAAGTTCCGGAAGTGACGGTTCTGGAGGTGGAAGTAGAATTAGGTTTTGCTGCTTCTGGCATTGAAGGTCCTGGGCTAGGTGGCGATGACGGCGACCTTAGTGGTGGCAACGACTAAATAAAAGTTTTAGAACCTAGGCGAACGTATATTAATTAATATTAAAAATTAAACTGATTGCAATGAAAACAAAACATTTATTAATGGCTTGTGCACTGCCTGCTTTATTTGCAGCATGTAGCCAGGAAGAGGCTCTGGTGAACGTAGAACCGGAAGTACAATACAAAGGAAAGCCGTTGGAAAACGTCACTTTATCCTTTAATAAGGAAACAAATGCCACAACCAGAATGGCAAATGACGGTTGGAATTTAAAGTGGAAAGCAGGAGACCAAGTTGGGCTAGTTTGGGTGAATGCACCGGAAATCCAAGCACAATTAGCTCAAGGAAAATATGATCCGACTGTACTGCCAAATACTGCATTTTGGGCAAGCAATACCCGTATGACTTGCAACGATCCTAGCAAAAATATTTTTGGAATGCAGGATGGGCAGATATTAGAAGGCCAATACTTTGCTTACTATCCTTATTCTGACAGATATAAAGTAGATGGTAAATTTGGCTTGAGTGTTGATGCAGAACAACATCAGAGAAGTACGAACTTGGAGCAACCGGCAGACGTACTTTCTTATGTTGTGGACAAGATGCCGTGGGTGTCAAGAAGAGTAGATAAGGAAACTGTAGAAACAAACAAAGATGCGACTTACATCTATCCGTTGCAAAATGAAGAGGCTGGCATGTCGAAAGCTATTAATATGGAGATGTTTCGTTTTGCCAACATGCTGGATGCTCGTGTGACCTTTAGAGCAGGTACGGTGACAACTATAAATCCTGAATTGGTAAAGATTGAAAGCGTTGACCTAGTAGTGACAACCGATAAAGAATGGCCTACAGACAAAATTGCGACTTCCGGTCTATTTGACATGAGTAAGATCAGAAGATGGAATAACGGAAAATACGATGAATTTGGTATTCCATCGTTGATCGGTACTTCCAAATACGCATTGCCTACGACAGATAATGAGACAGGGCTGTTTGTCAATGATAATAAAGTTTCAAGCATCACTACTATTATCGACCAACCTGTGGCTAAATCTACTGGCCGCGTAAATTTCCTGTTGATGCCTTACACAGAAAAAAACAGCTATTTTACGAACGACAACTATAAATTGGCTTTGAGAATCCATACTAACTATGGTGTTGTGGAAGTTACAGAAAACGACTGGTATAGAAGTACAGAAGCCGATCCTAGTGGCATGCTCGTTTTAGGTCCTGATGCAGAAGTGGATAGTAAATTTGCCAAGATCCAAGATACTGAAGCATTCTACGCAGGTGGATGGGCTGCAAGAACAGGAGCATTCTGTACTCGTTTTATAGGAGTAAATGTAGATGATTTGGCATTTGAAACCAACTGTATTAAAACTCAGGAAGATTTGCTTGCTGCCATCGAACGTATCAACAGCAGAAATGCAGTGAAGAAGAACTTTGTGCTCTGTGTTGACGGTGATGACGCTAACAATGTTTTGGATTTGACTGATTTCAATTGGTCTGCTGAAAGTGATAACGAAGCTATCAAAGCATTCATTGCTGCAGGCAATACATTAACTTTGAATGAACACACAGAAAAAGCAGTGACTATCAAATTTAATGGTAAAAACAAGATTGGCGCTGGTCAGTTGATTAATAGCAAAATTGATATAGTAGTTGTAGAAAATGCTACTCTGGACGTAAACGCTGATTTCAGAACAGGTATTTTTGCAACAGAGGAAAACTCTATTCTGAACGTTAACGGTGCAAAATTGACTACTGGCATTGCAACTTTGAACGGAACCACTAACATTTTAGTTACGAATGAAAAAGCTGGTGAATTGAACATTGCAAACAAGAGTACGAACAACGGTACTATGGAAGTTAAGGGTATCCTAAGCTTCGCCAAGAATGCAGCCGTAACTAATGCAGGTACTATCAATTTATTCTATACTGCTCAGTTGCAAGGTACTGTTACCGGCGCAGCAACATTGAACAACAGCAATGTTATCAACTATTATTATGCTAAAAGTGGAGACAAGAAAAATGTCAATATTGCTAACGTAGAGGATGGTCAATTCATTGCTGAGTACAATGATGGTATTGTTCCTGGAACAGGTGACAATGAAAAGAAGGCAGATTTCATGAAGAACGCCAATTCTTATGGTGTAACTCACTATATCATTTCTAAGGCTTCTGACGCCAACTCTGAAGCTTGGAGCTTGACCAATGCTACTAAGATCACTGTAAAGAAAGGTGTTAGATTGACATTTAACCCGACTAAGGCTTCTACTATGGGACTTACAGCATCGAAAGCTCTGTTGTACTTCGAAGGTGATAATGAATTAGCTTCTACAGGTGACTATGCTAGTTATGCGAAAGTTACAGTGAAAGACATCACCTTGGCATACGGTACAAGACTGACGAATAATGTAGAAGTTGTCTTGACTGGCAAATTCCAGGCAGAAGTTGACGCTAACAATAGCACAACTTACACTGTAGACAATAAAGGGTATATTTCTGGTGGCGTGCGTGTTAGCCAGTCTGGTACAATTACTTGGATAGGTAATGAATACGGAATCAAGAAGTAATACACCTTTGAATTAAAGAAGTATGAGTCTATTCATTCTTCTTTAAAAGGAAAAACTGACTGAATAGGATTATATAATCTAAATGTTTAATATTTGGGGTTGTGCTTTAACACAACCCCATTTTTTTCATTATGATACGTTGGATTTCTATCTATGAATCTTCTCTATAAAAGTGAAAATAAACTGCATTCGACATAAAAAATGAGCTTGTTCATTTTATATGCCCCCGGTTTGCACTATCTTTGCCCCCGGAAACGAAAACATGAATCCAGCAGAAAGATATGACTCCTATACAAAAACAGTTTTTTTCGCTTGTACAATCAGGCTTATGGGGCACTGCTACAGATGCCGGTCTATTTGATGCGCAAACCGATTGGGCACAACTATACCAGTCGGCCAAAGCACAAGCCCTGTTAGGCATCACCTTCGACGGTATGCAGACTTTGCCACAAGAACTGCGTCCGAAGCGCGAACTTTATTTAAAGTGGTGCAATACACTACTGCAAATAGAAGAACATAACCATGTGCTGAATCAAGAACTAACCAATGCATATGAATTATGCCGCAAGCATAACGTAGAACCTGTGCTGCTGAAAGGCCAAGGCGTAGCACAAAACTACCGATATCCGCTGCATCGGCAATGTGGGGATATCGACTTGTTTACCGGCAGCGAGAACTACGAAAAGATCAATGCATTGCTACAACCTGATGCCACCGACACGGATCGGGATGAGACTTTCAAGCATATAGGGTTTGAATGGCACGGCGTGAGGATTGAAAACCACCGGGTATTGAATACCCTGAACGCACCTTCGGCCAACAAGAGTTTCCAAGCAGAAATCGCCCGATGGCACAGTGCCGCCGAGATGCGTACATTGCAGGTAGGCGACAGCGTGGTCAGCGTCCCCCCTCTTACGTTCGATACTGTCTACATACTGATCCACTCTGTGTTGCATGCCTTAAATGAAGGTATCGGTCTGCGCCAAATATGCGACTGGGCCTGCCTGCTGCACCATCATGCAGACACACTCGATAAAGAAGCCGTAAGACAACTGTTACAGGAATATGGTCTGACAAAGGCAGCAAGGATATTCGGAGTTATTGCCACCAGGTATTTGGGACTTTCGGACGAACACCTGCCGATAGCCTACACTGCGGATGACCTGCCCACAGGCGAGTGGCTGATGAATGACATTTGGAAAGGAGGAAACTTCGGCAAATTCAATACCGATAAAAAACGGCGTCCCAAAGGATATTGGAGTGGAAAATGGCATACGCTGACACAACTGACAGCCAGATGCAAAGACATGAAGAGACTTGCACCGGCTGAAGCACGCTGGTATCCGATCATTGTAGCACTCCACTCCATACAGATGCAGTGGAACAAACTGCTCGGACGCTGAAGCCGAGCAACGTTCCGGCCTCGGCGCATAAAGAATGCTATGTATAATCTCAATTTATAAAGAACAGAAATCTATGCTTAACAAACAGAACAAACTTCTGATAACCGTCGGGATAATTTTTATACTATTATTAGTAGGAGTTACCGCTTTATTAATTTCAGAGAAGCAGACCAATAAAGAACTGGTACAGGAGTTCCAACTGGAAAAGGAAGACCTGGAAAACGAATATACGCGCTTTGCACAACAGTACGATGAATTGAAGCTGACAGTTTCCAATGACTCCCTGTCTGTACTGTTGGAACAGGAACAATTAAAAACCCAACGTTTACTGGAAGAACTGCGTACCGTAAAAAGCAGTAATGCCGCAGAAATACGCCGACTGAAAAAGGAGCTTGCCACTCTGCGTAAGGTTATGATAGGATATATCAACCAGATAGATTCACTGAACCGCCTCACTGCTCATCAGAAAGAAGTGATTGCACAAGTGACGCAGAAGTATAACGATGCTTCCCGCCAAATCAGCAATCTGGCGGAAGAGAAAAAGAATCTGAATAAAAAAGTCACCCTTGCCGCCCAGTTAGACGCTACCAATATCAACATACAGGCTGTCAACAAACGGGACAAAACAGCCAAGAAGGTGAAAGATGTAGTAAAATTCAAAATAGGATTCACAATCGTCAAGAATATAACTGCCGAGACAGGAGAACGTATTATCTACGTACGTATCACCAAACCGGACAATGATGTATTGACCAAAAATCCCGCGAATACCTTCCCATACGAGAACCGCGAACTGGGTTATTCCATCAAGAAGTACATTGAATACAACGGTGAAGAACAAAATATAACCGTATATTGGAACGTGGAAGAATACTTATATGCAGGTACTTACCGTGTAGATCTCTTCGCAGACGGAACACTTATCGGCTCGCAATCCTTTACATTGGACTAAAAAAGTTTAAATTATTTTGAGGTCTCACTGAAAGCCTATACATTTGCATCGTTGTTTATGCAATTATTGTTGCGTCACAAAACAACATTTTAATCACCTTAATAATGTATAGACACGATGAGAAAGTTCTTCTGTTTCACTTGGTTGGTATGTCTGACCTTCTCAGTCTGCGCACAAGAGGTTTTAAGCCTCGATAGTTGCCGTTCATTGGCAATTGCCAATAACAAAGAACTACTGATAAGCCAGGAGAAAATAAACTCTGCGCATTATCAGCGAAAGGCAGCATTTACCAATTACCTTCCCGATATTTCCGCCACCGGTGGATATATGCGCACCCAAAAAGAAATTTCACTATTGAGCGATGCCCAGAAAGGTGCGTTAGGTTCAATGGGAACTCAAGTAAGCGGTGCTATGCAAAATGGTATACAAGGTATACTGACGCAGCACCCCGAACTGACACAGAATCCGCAGTTCATGGCACTGATCCAGGCATTGGGCAACGTAGACATTGCTTCTCCTCTCAATGGTCTCGGAAACTCCCTCGTTGATGCATTCCGTACAGATACCCGCAACATGTACGCCGGCGCCCTGACGCTGACACAACCGCTGTACATGGGTGGGAAAATTCGCGCTTACAACAAGATTACCAAATATGCCGAAGAATTGGCACGCCAACAGCATGATAGTGGTCTGCAAGATGTAATCCTCAGTACCGACCAGGCTTATTGGCAAGTCGTATCGCTCGCCAGCAAAAAGAAGTTGGCAGAAGGTTATCTCAAATTATTGCAGAAACTGGAAAGCGATGTGGACAAGATGATTGCCGAAGGTGTCGCAACTAAAGCAGATGGTTTGTCGGTAAAGGTAAAAGTAAACGAAGCGGAAATGACACTTACCAAAGTGGAAGATGGGCTGAGTCTTTCCAGAATGTTACTATGCCAACTATGTGGTCTGGACCTCTCCTCTCCCATCATCCTGAAAGATGAAAAGGGAAATGACCTCAAGCCCGATCCGGTAGCTGCCAACGGCATTGATCTCAATACGGTTTATGCTACACGACCGGAAGTACGCAGCCTGGAACTTGCCACGGAAATCTACAAACAGAAAGTAAATGTCACCCGTTCAGAATACTTGCCATCATTAGCTTTGATGGGCAGCTACATGATGACCAATCCTTCTGTTTTCAACGGATTTGAAAAGAAATTCAAAGGTATGTGGAATGTCGGTGTAGTATTACAAGTACCCATCTGGCATTGGGGAGAAGGTATGTATAAGGTAAAAGCAGCCAAAGCAGAAGCCCGTATCGCCCAATATCAGTTGGATGACGCCAAAGAAAAGATTGAGCTTCAAGTCAACCAGTCGGTTTTCAAAGTGAATGAAGCTGCAAAGAAACTGATTATGGCAGAAAAGAATCTGGAAAAAGCGGATGAAAACCTCCGTTATGCTACACTCGGATTTGAAGAAGGCGTGATAGCTGCCAGCAACGTACTCGAAGCACACACAGCCTGGCTTTCTGCCCAATCCGAAAAGATAGATGCACAGATTGACGTAAAACTGACTGACATCTACCTGAAGAAAGCATTGGGACAATTAAATATTAAAAATTAAAATGGTGAAAGCTCATAAATCATAAATCTGAAATCATAAATCATAAGATGGATACCAAATCACAAAACAGTAACATGCTACTAGCGTTCTTAACGCTGACAGGCGTCATTGCCATTGTAGCCGTAGTGGGTTTCTTCATGTTGCGCAAAGGACCGGAAATCGTACAAGGTCAAGCTGAAGTCACAGAGTATCGGGTATCGAGCAAAGTACCGGGACGAATTCTGGAATTCCGCATAAAGGAAGGACAAAGTGTACAAGCCGGGGATACCCTCGCCATACTGGAAGCTCCGGATGTGTTAGCTAAGCTGGAACAAGCTCGGGCCGCAGAAGCTGCTGCTCAGGCACAGAATGAGAAAGCACTGAAAGGCGCCCGTCATGAACAGGTACAAGCTGCCTTTGAGATGTGGCAAAAAGCCAAAGCAGGACTTGAAATAGCCGAGAAATCTTACAAACGTGTGAAGAATCTTGCTGATCAGGGCGTGATGTCAGCCCAAAAGCTGGATGAGGTTACTGCACAGCGGGACGCTGCCGTCGCTACAGAAAAAGCCGCCAAAGCTCAATACGACATGGCAAAAAACGGTGCGGAACGAGAAGATAAAGCAGCAGCTGCCGCCTTGGTAGACCGTGCCAAAGGAGCCGTTGCAGAAGTAGAATCTTATATCAAAGAAACTTATCTTATAGCCCAGACAGCCGGAGAAGTTTCGGAAATCTTCCCCAAAGTAGGTGAATTGGTAGGAACCGGTGCACCGATCATGAACATAGCCATACTGGATGATATGTGGGTAACTTTTAATGTTCGGGAAGATTTGCTGCAAGGTCTGACAATGGAAACTGAATTCGAAGCTTTCGTTCCGGCATTGGATAAAAATATCCGCCTGAAAGTGAACTACATGAAGGATCTTGGTACTTATGCAGCCTGGAAGGCTACGAAAACAACCGGGCAATTTGATCTGAAGACTTTTGAGGTAAAAGCTTTACCACAGGAGAAAGTGGAAGGCTTACGTCCCGGAATGTCGGTGATACTGAAGAAGTGATTAACGGTTAGTGATTAGTGATAAGTATAAGGAATGGCACGAGATAAGAAATATATAGCTTTGTGGAACGTCATGAAACGGGAAAGCCGACGGCTCGTTTCCCGTCCGCTGTACCTGTTCTGCATGGTGATAGCGCCGTTGTTCTGCTACGTGTTCTTCACGACACTGATGGATTCGGGCTTACCGGTCAATATGCCTGTAGGGGTGGTGGATCAGGATATGACATCCACTTCACGCCAATTGATGCGAAACCTGGATGCATTTGAGCAGACCGCCATCGTAGCCCATTATCCTACTATCAACGAAGCACGTGCCGCCATGCAGAAAGGAGAAATCTACGGATTCTACTACATTCCGAAAGGTACCACTGCCAAGGCGCAATCTCAACGACAGCCTACCGTATCGTTCTATACCAACAACACGCTGCTTATCGCCGGTTCTCTGCTTTACAAAGATATGAAGATGATGAGCGAGTTGGCATCGGGAGCCGCAGCACGCACCAGTTTGTATGCCAAAGGTGCTACGGAAGACCAGGCTATGGCATTCCTGCAACCCATCGTCATCGATACACATCCGCTGAACAATCCGTGGCTGAATTACTCCGTATATCTGTGTAACACATTTGCACCAGGTGTATTGATGCTGCTTATATTTATGATAACGGTTTACTCCATCGGCGTGGAAATAAAAGACCGTACCGCACGCGAATGGCTGCGCATGGGAAATAATTCCATCTATATCTCCCTTGCCGGAAAGCTGTTGCCGCATACGGCTATTTTCTTCCTGATGGGTATATTGTATAACGTATATCTATATGGCTTCCTGCACTTCCCCTGCAACAGTGGCATCATGCCGATGCTTCTTGCCACTCTCTGCCTTGTACTGGCTTCGCAAGGGATGGGTGTACTGATGATAGGTACATTGCCTACCCTGCGTCTGGGACTGAGTTTTGCATCCTTATGGGGGGTGCTTTCATTCTCTATGTGCGGACTATCATTCCCAGCTATGGCCATGCATCCGGTGTTGCAAGGATTAGCCAATCTGTT
>ERZ791734.1300-NODE-1300-length-22544-cov-4.723954_pt1 | contig 22544 bp, 20 predicted proteins | sample MGYA00509953_ERZ791734 | MGnify/ENA primary metagenome ERZ791734 (study PRJEB30046, sample SAMN00792038) | human gut metagenome | study: EMG produced TPA metagenomics assembly of the A metagenome-wide association study of gut microbiota in type 2...
AGAGCACCTGACTCTTAATCAGGGTGTCCAGGGTTCGAACCCCTGATCGCGCACTTGAAAGTACTTTTTTGAAGACGCATGAGCTTTGGGGAAGTGCTTTTTTCGTATAAATTGATATTTTCTGCTTTTGGGATCACTAGAGAATTTGGGGAAAATGATATTTTACAAAATGCAAAAGATGCTACCCCAGCAAATAACATATGTTGAAGAATAGTATGGTTGGCTGCATATGGAAAAATTAAAAATCAGGTATTGATTTTTTATGTACTGCATATTATAATATTGTCAGGCGCAGAACGTGCCGGATAAGGAAGTATTGTTATACAAAAGTAACACAGAAAGAGCATCCAAATCGGGCTGGATATTGGATGCTCTTTTTTGTTTCTGTGCTTATTTATTTGTTGCTGTCATTCTTGTCGTTATCCAACCACTTACATATGTAATAAGCAACCACACTAGTGGTAACAGATAAGACAAAGGAAAGCATTGTTTCCAAAAGTAACACCTCCCTTCTGCGTCAGTATGGGAGTGACAGCAAAAAGGAGTATACCATATTTTTATGGGTTCGACAATATGAATTTCTGACTGGCTGCTTTTTTCAGAAGGGAAACCGATCCATCCAGGCCAAATGCACCGCTGTCGATTAAAATATGTTTTCCGGCAATGCCATCAAAGTCACAGCCGGTATAGAATTTATGGTAAAGCCTGCGTGCTTTATCGACATTGTTCATCAGGTGCTTTGCTTCTTCGGGATATAAATGAAGGTCGCTGATACAGTTTGAAAGACGTTGTTCATAATCTGCATAAACAAATACATTCAGTACATTGGGAAAATCTTTCAAAATATAATCTGCACACCTGCCGACAATGACACAGGAACTTTTGTTGGCTGCATCTAAAATCATGGTTTTCTGTACTTCAAACAGCTTGCTCTGGGTGGCAGAGGAACTGATTCCCAAGGGGTACAGCATTTTCTGGAATGTACCGGACATCTTATCGTCAAGATCGGCGAGTGAAGAAACCGGAAGTCCCATGGATTCTGCAGCATGTTCAAGCAGTTCTCTGTCGTAGTAGGCGATATCCAGTTCTTTGGCAAGTTGTTTTCCGATCTGACGGCCGAGACTTCCGAACTGTCTTGCAATAGTAATACAATATTTCTGTTCCATAAAACTCCTCCTTTGTATTAAAAATTTCTGTCTGCAATTTCGATAAATGCAGAAATGGCTTCGTCGGTCATTAATTTACCTTTTTCGGCGGAAGAAGACACTGCCGGGGCCAGAACACCGCTTGCGGGAACCATTCCTTCTACAATCGGGTATTTTGCATAGGTAGCAGGTTCAACTCCCATTTCATCAGTGATTTTATCCTCACGTACCAGTTCCGGGGCGAGATACATCATCAGGGAAGTTTCGGTAATTGCGGCGTGTTCAAATGCCCATCCGGGAAAAGCAACCTCAGAAAATACTTTGTCGATGGTGTCCTGGGATAAAACATCCCACCAGTTTGATTCGATGATTGTCACTTCAGGATGCTTCTGAGATACAAGGTCTACACTTTCCAGAATAAAAGCTTCATTTTCAAAATGAGCATTTAATATGAAAATCTTTGTAATGCCATCCTTAATAAATTCTTCTAAAAGGTCACAGACCAGATTCATAACGGTAATGCCGTTTAAATCGATTGTTCCGGGAAAAAGCGGTCCGCCCCCGCTGAGAGGTTTTGATTTGTAACCATAGCTGAGTGTCGGAGCGACAATTCCATCTACTTTTTCTGCAAATTTTAAAGCAATCTTTTCAGCAATTACGGCATCTACCGATAAAGGAAGATGCGGGCCATGTTGTTCCGTAGAACCAATGGGAAGAATTAAAATGCGGTCTTTCTTTGCTTCGTATTCTTTCCAGGTCATGTTGGTCATTAAATATTTATTCATATATCAATACCTCCTGTTTGTTATGATAATAGTATGTTACTATTTGCAATTCTGTTGGACAATGTGCAAAATGTTGTTAATTAAAATAAAAAATAGTGCAAGATGCACAGTGACAGAAAAGAATCTATCTGATATGATTTAGGTCAATAAAGCAAATGACAACAAAGGCGTTGTGAAAACAGGAATGTTTTCCAGCGCCTTTTTCTTTTAGGAAAAGGAGGTACTATATGAATATAGGTCAGAAGCTGGAATTCAAAGGAAAAGGGTTGTTTATGGGACTGACGAATACATTTACAGGATTAATACTGACGCACACCCTGCTGGCTTTACCTATGGTGTTCGTAACCATGAGTTCCGGACTTGGCGGTGTAAATCCAAATCTGGAACTTGCAGCCATGAGCGTGGGATGTTCCCCTGCAAAAGCATTTATCCAGGTCGTGCTTCCTGTTGTAAAGCCATCTTTGATTTCGTCCATACTGTTCTCATTTGTAACCAGCCTTGACGAAGTAGCCGCTTCCCTCTTTATATCCGGTGCAGATACCAAAACTCTGCCTCTTGTAATGTGGGAAAGATTAAATACATATATGGATCCGACCATAGCAGTAGCAGCAATGTACCTGATTATTCTTACACTTGGTACTTATATCGTAAAAGAAATAATAGCATATCGTTCGAGAAGAAGAGGATAAGAAAAGAGGATGAGAATATGAGAAAAATAATGGCATATAAAAATGCAAAATTAAGACATAGAGAAGGTTTATATAATATCGTAACTGAGGGAGAAAAAATAATCGGGATTGCAAAAGACTGTGCCGGAAAATACAGCGATGCCGAGATTGTGGATCTGGGAGGAAGGCTGGTATGTGAGCCATATGTGGAATCCCATATCCATCTTGACTATGTGTATACAGCGGATATTCCGGCAGAGGAAACGGTATCCGGAACTCTGTTCGAGGCGATTGAAAAATGGTCCGGCTCAAAGCATTAGCTGTCCAAAGAAGATATAAAAAAAGAGCATATAAAGGAATATTAACGGAAATGAGAAACGGGGTACAACATATCAGAACCCATGTCGATGTAACAGACCCTGAACTTACGGCATTTCAGGCAATGCTGGAGGTAAAGGAAGAGGTAAAAGACAAAGTCGATATCCAGCTTATTGCATTTCCGCAGGAAGGAATGTATGCATACCGTGATGGTGACAAGCTGGTGGAACAGGCACTTAAAATGGGTGCGGACGTAGTTGGCGGTATTCCCCATTATGAATTTACAAGGGAAGATGGTGTAAAGTTCGTAAAGAAAGCCATTGAACTCGCCAGCCGATACGACAAACTGGTTGATATCCACTGTGATGAAACCGATGATGATCAGTCAAGATTTGTGGAGATGATAGCGGCAGAAACATATTTTTCAGGATTAAAGGACCGGGTGACGGCAAGCCATACCTGTGCCATGGGCTCTTATAATAATGCCTATGCATTCAAACTTATGAGTAAACTTGCACAGTCAGGAATTATAAGAAGTGTAAGAAAAGGAAGGACTATATTTGAGAAAAAACCGGCGGTAATAATGACAGATATTTTTTGATTTAATAACGGATATTGATTTTTTTGAAAGTTGAGTGAAGATTATGGCGGTAACATTAAGAAATCTTATGAAGCATGACTGGTTTAAACATACAATCACACTTGTAACGGATGAAACAGGGCTGGATACCATGGTAACCTGGCCCTATATCCGTCAGACGGCTGAAATAGGGTCGTGGCTCAATGGCGGAGAAATGATCTTTGTATTTCATCAGGCGGATACGGCAGAACTACAGATAGAATTATTAAAAGAGGAGATTCAGGCAAAGGTCTCCGCTTTTGTCTATTTGTGCGGGCCGGATTTTATTCTGGAAATTCCGGAAGATACAATAGATTTTGCAAACCGGAATCATCTGGCAGTGTTTTCCATGCCATATCATGTGAAGCTGATTAATGTAACGAAAGAAATCGCGGAAGAAATTCTTCATTCTGAAAATAAGGAAAGAATGATTTTTGACTTCCTGTCCGATTTGCTGAGTGACAATCTGAAAGACGAAGAAGTTCTGAAAAAAGAGGGGTATGAATGTGGGATAGATATGGAAAAAGATTACCTGGCAGTATCCATAGAAACAACTTTCGATTATAACTCACAGGATTATCATAAGATTATGACATTCCGGAATTCCTTTACTTATATGCTTAAATATCTGGAACAGCGGGCGGCGGCATGTGGATGCCGGTTTATCTGGAAAAAGCATGCAGTTTCGGCCGTAGGGTTTATATTATTTGAAGATGTAAGAATTAAGGAAGAACTGTGCGGGCAGATGGATGAAATTTTCCAGCAGCATTTTTTATACAGTGAAGTAAGTCTGTATGCCGGATATAGTGGAATACACCGTGGAATAGCAGAAACGAGGGATGCAGTACAGGAAAGTAAAAATGCAATGATTTTTTGTAAGAAATCCGATGGAAGAAAATCCAGTTATCATTATCACGAGCTTGGAATATTAAGACTGCTGGTAAATTCAAATTCAAGGGAAGAATTGCAGGATTACTGTAGCAGGATATTCGGGAAGCTTATTCAGTCGGATAAGATCAATATGACCGAATATCTGCTGACAGTGAAAACTTATCTGGAAAATAATAACAATATGACGGTTACGGCAAAAAAGCTGTTTATACATCGCAATACCCTGATCAGCAGGATAAATAAAATAGAAGAGCTGACAGGAAAAAAATTAAGCGATGCGGATGTAAAACTGGAATTTTTATGTGCTTTTAAACTGCTTGAATTCCTGACAGAGGATGAAGTATAAGACTGGTTATTTTGGAATAGCAGCAAAACTGGCATCTATGGTAATAACACAGACATACCCCGGATATTTATCTGCAACCGTTTTTGTGATTCTCCTTGTGATTTCGGATGCACTGATACTGAGATTGTGTGGAACGACACAGTCAAAAATAACATTGGTATGAGTGCTTCCGGGAACAACACGCAAATCATGGATACTAAGACCGGGATCGATTTTTTTCACTTCGTCCGAAATCCAGCGGCGGAGATCTCTGGCAGCCGGGTCATTGGTTACAACCGGATCATAATGTATAATCATATGTAAATTAAAGTTTTTCTTAAAATCACGTTCTATCGTATCAATAATATCATGACATTCCAGAACATTCTGTTCCGCAGCCATTTCCACATGGACACTGGCAAACTGTCTGCCCGGACCATAGTCGTGGACCATGAGGTCATGGGTGCCGAGGACTCCCGGATAGCTGAGGATTTTCTCACGGATGGATTCTACAAGTTCCGGATCCGGAGCTTTGCCAAGCAGGGGATCTAAAGTATCTTTAATCAGTCCAAAGCCGCTGTAGAGAATAAAGATTGCTACGGCAAACCCCATAAAGCCATCCAGGTTAAGGGATGACAGGTGTGAGATAACGGCGGCTGTAAGAACCGCCAGTGTACTGATTACGTCATTGCGGCTGTCGGCGGCGGTTGCAATCAATGTCTGGGAGTGGATAAGCTCTCCCATTTTTTGGTTAAAGAATGCCATCCATAATTTGATTAGGATGGAAGCAATCAGAATTACGGCAATTAATATGTTAAATTCAACCGGGGCCGGATGGAGTATTTTTTCAAAACTGCTCTTTAACAGTTCGACACCGATTACCATAATCAGCACCGATACCATCAGTCCGGAGAGGTATTCGTAACGTCCGTGTCCAAAGGGGTGTTCCTCATCTGCCGGACGGGAAGACAGTTTGAAGCCGAGCAGACTGATAATGCTGGACGAGGCATCGGATAGGTTGTTTACCGCATCTGCCATGATAGAAACACTGCCGGAAACACTGCCGGCAATGAATTTTCCGGTAAACAGAAGAAAATTACAGATAATACCAACCCAACCGGATAATTTTCCGTATAACATTCTGCCACATGCGGTATTGGGAGCATTTGCATCCCTGATGAAAGTTTTGATTAGCCAGTTTGTCATATAAGCCTCCTATTATATAAACTATGAGTACGGCAAAGAAGTCTTTACCTGCTTTGATTGTATCATAAAAACTATGAAAAATGCCTTATAAATATTAAAATTTTGAAAAAAAACTTGTGTAAACTTCTATTTTTTTGATTAGAAAAGTGGTTTGAGTTGACATTTTACTCTATTTAATGATATAGTATGAAAGTTATTGTGTGCAAGTAAAGAATGTGCATACGAAAAATTTTCTCATTTAAAAGTATTTAAGGAGGCAGAAATGGAAAATTTAATCTGGCTTGTTCCTGTGATTGCTGTGATTGCACTTGCATATGCGATCGTTTTAACACAGGTAATCAAGAAAAAAGAAATTGGCACAGACAGAATGAAAGAAATTTCAGGTGCCATTAAAGAAGGTGCTCAGGCATTCTTATTCGCTGAATATAAGATTCTTGTCATCTTCATCGTAGTTTTATTTGTACTGATCGGTTTGTTTACCGGTTCTGATGGTATTGCAACAGGATGGATGACAGCAGTTTGTTTCCTGATCGGTGCTATTTTCTCAATCATTGCCGGATATATCGGTATGAACGTAGCAACAGATGCAAACGTAAGAACAGCAAATGCTGCAAAACAGGGCGGCATGAGCAGTGCATTAGACGTAGCTTATAAGGGCGGTTCCGTTATGGGTCTCTGCGTAGTAGGACTTGGACTTGTCGGTGTAAGCATAATCTATCTGATTACAAAAAATGCAGATATTTTATTCGGATACAGCCTTGGTGCATCCTCTATCGCATTATTTGCGCGTGTAGGTGGTGGTATCTATACAAAGGCAGCAGACGTAGGTGCTGACCTTGTTGGTAAGGTAGAAGCAGGTATTCCGGAAGATGATCCTAGAAACCCGGCTGTTATCGCTGATAACGTAGGTGATAACGTAGGTGATGTTGCAGGTATGGGTGCTGACCTTTTTGAATCTTATGTAGGTTCTATCATTTCAGCTATCACACTTGGTATCTTAGCATACAGCTCAGATCCTACAAAGGGTGCTTTCTTCCCGTTAATCCTTGCTGCAATCGGTATCGTGGCATCTATCATTGGAAACTTCTTCGTTAAGGGTAAAGATGGTTCTGATCCTCAGAAAGCATTAAACCTCGGAAGTGACATTGCATATGTAATCGTTATCATCGCTTCCTGTGTATTAAGCTACACAATGTTTGGAAGAATTAATGAAGCAGTAGCAATTATCGCAGGTCTTGTGGTAGGATTTATCATCGGACAGGCAACAGAAATCTTTACATCAGACAAATACGGTTCTGTAAAGAAGATTGCAGAACAGTCTGAAACAGGTGCTGCAACAAACATTATTTCAGGTCTTGCAGTAGGTATGAAGTCAACCGTTATTCCGATTATCTTTATCGCAATCGGTATTATCGTAGCATATTTCGTAACAGGCGGCGGTGCAAATGGTCTTTACGGTATCGCACTTGCAGCAGTTGGTATGCTTGCAACCAGCGGAAGCACTATCGCAGTAGATGCATATGGCCCTATCGCTGATAACGCAGGTGGTATCGCAGAAATGTCCGGACTGGAAGAAAGTGTCCGTGACATCACAGATAAGTTAGACTCTGTTGGAAATACAACAGCAGCTATTGGTAAGGGATTTGCAATCGGTTCTGCTGCACTTACAGCACTTGCATTATTCGTATCCTTTACAAATGCAGTAGGTGTAAATGCCATTGACTTACTTGATCCTAAGGTTATCGTTGGTTTATTTGTAGGTGGTATGCTCCCATTTATCTTCTCAGCAATCACAATGGAATCTGTATCAAAAGCAGCTTACAAGATGATTGAAGAAGTAAGAAGACAGTTTAGGGAAGACAAAGGAATCCTTGCCGGAACAAGCAAGCCGGATTACAAGAAGTGTGTAGGTATTTCTACAGCAGCAGCACTTCATGAAATGATTATTCCTGGTATCATCGCAGTAGCAGCTCCTATCGCTATGGGTGTAATCTTCGGTACAGGCGCTCTTGGCGGTATGTTAGCCGGCGCGTTAGTAACAGGTGTTCTTATGGCTATCTTCATGGCAAATGCAGGTGGTGCATGGGATAATGCAAAGAAATACATCGAGGGCGGTGCTCACGGCGGTAAGGGAAGTGAACCTCATAAGGCAGCCGTTGTAGGTGATACTGTAGGTGATCCGTTCAAGGATACATCAGGTCCATCTATCAACATCCTGATCAAACTTATGACAATCGTATCTCTCGTATTTGCTCCGTTATTCTTATTAATCAATAAGGGTGCAGGTTTATTCTAAGAAATCGGAAAAATAATATAGTGGTAATAGAAAAAGAAGCTGTTGTGCTAATGCACAGCGGCTTCTTTTTTTCTCCCTGCCATACAGCAGATCAGGCATACGGCGATTCCCAGAAACAGCGAATCAAAAGGCAGTGGCAGAAATCTTCCGGCTAACACGGCAGCAGGACCGAGAATCATGGACACCAGAATCGCATGGCGGTGAATCTTTCCTTTCAGGAAGAGAGCACAGGTAAGTGGAATAAGGACAACCGTACCGCGTAATCCCATGGAAAGGAATCCGAAGTCATTGATAAACGTACCCGGCAGGATAATAGCCATCAGGGCTGCCAGAATCAGCACAAACAAAATGGTAATTCTGGTAGTGATAACTTCCCGGACTGCATCCGGGTCCTTATAATGGATAAATTTGTTTAAAATATCTTTTACCAGTATGGTTGCAACTCCGAGGGAAAGACCTGCGCCGCCTCCGATTACGGCGAGAAGCAATGCACCGAGGATAAAGCCGCCGATAAGGGAAGGCATATAGTCAATTACAAAGGCAGGAAATACCTGGGAAGAAGACGAGAGTTCCTTTAATCCTTCCGGAATGGCAAGGTTCGAAGCCTGGAGACTTGTCAGTTCCGCAGTGGTAATGTAGTGAGTCCGCATAAACAGTCCGATAAAAGTGCAGGCAATGCCAATGGGCGGGGTAAGCACCGCAGTAAGCAATGCACCTTTTTTCGCCTCTTTGTTGCTTTTTGCAGACCAGATTGCCTGTGCATAAGTCTGGGTTGATAAGACTCCGAAGATCAGGGACAGGCATGAGCCGAGATCGTGAAAAGGCCCACGGGCAATCATGTTAAAAAAGCGTTTTGAAACGTCAGTATCGGAAACTGTATTATACAGACCGGACAGCGAAGTCTGCGTCATGACACTGTTCAGCGAAGATGTCAGACCGGAGAAACCGCCGGATAAATACATGACAGAAACAAAACCGATAACACAGGAAAGATACATCAGCAGCATTTTCAAAATACCGCCCATACCGGCACCCCATGCTCCTCCGAAAATAACATAGACAGACATAAGAAGAATGGAGAAAAGTGCTGACTGTGGGAGTGACAGTGGTGTGATGGAGGTCAGAAGTGCACTTGCGGCAATTACCTGTGCAATAATACTGATAAAGATACCGACGGAGCTTAAAACAGAACCGAGATATTCGGCACTTTCTCCGTATTCATCAGAAATAACCTGAAGAAGTGTAACGTGGCTGCTGCTTCTCAGTGGAATTACATAAAACAGGGTAAGAATCAGGCAGCCGATGCCGATGCCGAGTGTGAACCACCAGGCTGACATTCCGAATGAAAATGCAAGCTGTGCAGTGCCGATAGTAGCCTGACCGCTGATCAGTCCGCCCATCAGGACACCACAGACCATCAGGCTGCCCGATTTTCCACCGCCATTTGTGAAATCAGAAGCATTTTTTACTTTGCTTCCGGAATAGATCCCGACAGCGGCAACAAGTATAAGTGTAATTAAAATACCAATAAAGTGAAAAACTGTTATATTCATATAAGCTCCTTCCTTGTGTCTGGCTGGGTATATCTCAAAATGCTGTCAAGCAGATAAGAACAGGATCCTGATTTTTCCCGCCATCCTGTGGATTAAGTATAGCATAAAAAATATGGTAATATTGCTGTATAATTTATAAAATGTAATTGATTTTTTAGACAAATTATATTATACTTGAGAGAGGTATAGAGGTTGAAAAATGAAAATAAGGTTGTATTTATAAAGGAGGCAAAATGAAAGGATTTGGAAAGAAAGTGACACTGCTTTCTGCGATGATGTGTATCATGGCAGCAGGAGCAGTACAGGCAGAAGACACATCTACTTCCTATACCACAAACTTTGGAGATGTAGATGGCAATTTAGAAAAAGATGTTTTCGATATGGAGGCAATCCAGAAGGATATCCTGGGACTGAATAAGATTCTGGAAGTATATCAGAATAATGCAGATGTGAATCGTAATGGAATCATAGATATTCTTGATATGGAAGCGGTTCAGAAAGATGTACTTGGAATAGAGGCAATTGAGAACCTTACAGTTACAAAGACAAACGGAACGGTTTCTGTACATGATCCGAGTGTGGTAAAGGATGAGAAAACAGGAACATATTATATCTTCGGTTCTCATATGGCATGGGCAAAATCCACTGATTTATGTAACTGGACAACTTTTACAAATAATATCAATACAGATTATAAGACATTATTTGCAAAAGAAGCCGAGTGGTCAGCAAGAGGAACAAAAGCGGGTTCAACATATGATGTTTCTGGAAATCTCTGGGCACCGGACGTAATCTGGAACGAAGAGATGGGCAAGTGGTGTATGTACATGAGTGTAAACGGTGATAACTGGTATACATCCATTGTACTTCTGACCGCAGACAGTCTGGATGGAAACTGGACTTATGTAGGACCGGTTGTTTATTCCGGATTTACCAGTGCAGGAGAGGCTGCTCTTACGGATTACAGCAAGGCAGCAGGAACTTTTGATGATGCAGCAAAGACAAGATATCTGCAGAACAGAAATGGCAACCGTACATACAGCATGAATGCAATCGATCCATGCGTATTATACGATGATGACGGAAATCTCTGGATGACCTATGGTTCATGGTTCGGCGGTATCTATATGTTAAAACTGGACGGCAAGACAGGTTTTAGAGATTATACTTATACCTATGCAACCATAGATAACGAATCCGATATCTATCAGGGATTAAAGATTGCAGGCGGACAGCATTGTTCCGGTGAAGCATCTTATATCCAGAAGGTAGGAGAGTATTACTATCTCTTCATGAGTTATGGCGGACTGACTGCAAACGGCGGATATAACATGAGAGTGTTCCGCTCGGACAAGATCACAGGACCATATAAGGATTATTCCGGTGATGATGCAAGATATACAGCAGGAACAAACAATATCTGCGGTACTGTAGGCGTACGTCTTATGACACAGTACAAATGGAATACCATGGATGTTGCTCAGGTTGCACAGGGACATAACTCAGCATTTGTAGACAGCGATGGAAAAGCATATGTTATCTATCATACCAGAACAAATGACGGTACAGAAGGACATTATGTAAAAACACATCAGTTGTTCATGAATGAAGAGGGCTGGTTAGTGGCAGCTCCTTACTGTTATTCAGGTGAAACACTGAATGAAAATGGTTACAGTGCAGCTAAGATTGCAGGAACATATGATGTAATCATCAATGAACAGAATGTTGATTATGCAAATCTGAAATACATATCGCCGGTAGAAGTAACATTGAACGGTGATGGAACAGTTTCCGGAAAATACACAGGGACATGGAGCATGACAGAGGGAACACCGTATGTTACAATCAATATGAATAACCAGACCTATAAGGGTGTTGCTGTTCGTCAGATTATTGAAGGAACAGACGAAGATACCATGTGTCTGACATTACTTGGAACCGATGAGAAAGAAGTATGGTTCTCCAAACAGTTACAGGGTAAGAGAGCAACTGTTATGGCTGTAGACAAGCTGACCGTAGCAGCTACCGCAATGGATGATTTAACACTTCCGACAGAAGGTATCTTTGGAACAAAGATTAGCTGGACTTCAAGCAATCCGGATATCATCGCAACAGATGGTACATTAACAAAACCAAAAGAAGAAACAACAGTTACATTAACTGCCACGTTTGAAAACAATGGTTATACACAGACAAAGTCCTATGATGTAACAGTCTATGCAGCACCAGAGAATAACACAGATCCATATGTAATTGCAAGATATTACACAAATGAAAAAATTGATTTAACAAATGCAAAAGAAGGAACTTATGCAATTCCAAATCCGTTTAATTCTGAAAATACAAGCGGACTTGAGATTTATAATGGAGCCGCCATTGAGTTTGATGTAGAACTTACAGGAACAATGGACAGACTTGACAATATCGTATCATTTACAGATAGTGGTAATGGCAAGCTGTATTTCACAGGCGGTTCTTATCTGGGTTACAATGCTTTGGGCGGATATTATGATGCGAATATGGCAGACTGGGCACTTCAGAAAGATTATATAGGAAAAGGAGCTCATATAAGAATTGACTTCCTTCCAACAGGCTATAAGGTAAGTGTGAATGGTGAAACAGCATATACGAATGAAGATGTTGATGCTGGTACAACAAAGGGTGGAAATAAGATTGACGGATATAACAATGTCCTTAAGTGGTTAAATTCCAGTGCTACAACATTAAACCTCGGCTGGGGTAACTGGTGGCCAAACCTTCAGTATGACGGAACGATTAGCAATATCGTATGCTATGCATATCCAACGGAAACAATAGATACATCAAAATATGTATACTATGAGGGCTATAATAAGACTGAGATCAGTGCATGGTCATCAGCAAGTGCAGCAAGTGCATTATCTATTAAGAATGATGGAGATTCCCATGGAAATTATGTAAACTTTGCGGCTGATACAACAATATCAGGAAACAGAGGTGCATATTCTGCGATTGATTGTGCGGTTTCAGAAAATTACACAATCGAAACAGATATCAAGATTACACCGGGTAACATTGCAAACCGTTCTGCTTCCCAGTTTGTAATCACAACTACGGGAACGGATGCGACAGCTAAGAATAATAATGGAGTTACAGCAGGATACTTGGTAAAATTAGCAGCAAGTGCAAATTCCAATGTATATACGATTAACGACAGTGATGCTACTGTGACAATTGCAAGTAATACATGGGTAACAGTAAAGGCTGTTGTTACAACCGGAAATACAGTTGCACTTACAATTACAGATCAGAACGGAACTGTTCTGTATAGTGGAAATGTAACAGCAAATGGTTCAACAGAATTAGACGGACTCTATATGTTAAGAGGAAGAGGTGTTGGAGCAGCAGCTGTTGATACAATTAAAGTATCAGAAAATAAGTAATTAATAATTACAGATTATTATAGTAAAAGAGACTGATGTGATAGGCATCAGTTTCTTTTTTGAAAGGAAAACTTGCATGACCAGAGAAGAAAAATACATGAAAGAAGCCATTAAGCAGGCAAAAAAAGCATATGCCATCGGCGAAGTCCCAATCGGCTGTGTGATCGTATATCAGGACAAAATCGTTGGAAGAGGATACAACAGGAGAATTACGGATAAGAATACATTAAGCCATGCAGAATTAAATGCCATCAAAAAAGCGTCAAAAGTGATGGGGGACTGGCGGCTTGATGACTGCGAAATGTACATTACCTTAGAACCGTGTCAGATGTGTTCCGGGGCGATCGTACAGTCGAGAATAAAAAAGGTATACATTGGCTGCATGAATCCGAAAGCGGGCTGTGCAGGCTCGATTCTGAACCTTCTGCAGGTTCCTCAGTTTAATCATCAGGTGGAAATGGAAAAAGGAATTCTGGAAGAGGAATGTAGTCAGATGTTAAAACAGTTTTTTAAAGAATTAAGAGAGAAAAGCAGGGAAAAGAAAAGTGATGTATAAAGAACTGTATACAGACCGGCTTATATTGCGTCTGCTGAATAAAAAATGGTCGGAACAGGTACTGGACTTCCTGAAAGAAAACAGGGATGATTTTTCAAAATATGAGGCAGAGAAACCATCGGCTTATTTTACAAAATTTTATCAGGAATATATTCTTCAGAATGAATATGAAGCATCCATGAAAAAAGGATATCTCAGATATTATATATTTGAAAAAAATGAACCGGATAGTATTATTGGCACTGTGTCGGTGGGGCAGATAAAAGGAAGTCCCTATTGCAGCGGAATCCTGGGATATAAGATGGCGGTCAGGAAAAAGAATCTGGGGTATGCGACAGAAGCGGTAAATACCATCTGCCAGGTTGCCTATGAATATCTCGGACTGCACCGGCTGGAAGCATTTGTCCAGGAAGAGAATTACGCATCGGTCAGGGTACTCGAAAAATGCGGATTTAAAAAGGAAGGATTGTGCAGAAAAAATCTCTGTGTAAATGGTGTGTGGACCGATCATTTATTATACGGAAAAGTAATGGAATAATGGAATAAACAGAAGTTCTTCGTAATATAGTAGATTTATGGAGAACTTTTTTAGTGGAGAGAAAATAAATGTATAAAAGGATGGTTATCTATCTCGGTTATTATAAATATAATCAGAGGAAAAAAAACTGTGGATACATCAAAATGAATCTGCTGGGGGACATCTGTAAACTGGATATTCACATTATGGATTTACCGGAAATGGAGGGAGAGCAGTGGATCTGTCTGCTGGAAAAAGACAGCGACCGTATAAAGATGGAAAAAATCGTGAAAGGAGAGTTAAATCAGGGAGTTATGCAGTTAAAATATGAGTATAAATATAATAAGGAAAAGGACGGATTTCCTATGGATCAACTGGCAGGAGTGCTGATTTACGATGGAAAATTGATGGATAAGGCTGCCTGCGGGGGCATTGGGCAGCAGGAAATAACACCGGATCAATGTGAAATGCCGGGGGAAATACATAATGAAAATAAGCTGCAGGCAGAAGCCATCCGGCAGGAGCAGGACGAAAACACCATATATGAATATGATGAAGAGTGCCTGAAAAAAAAGAAAGAGATGGCAGAGCATACGCAAAGCGGGGATGCCCGGACACAAAGCTGTTCGTGCAATATAAACGAAGAGGAAAATAGACGGATCAGTCATACGGAAAGCTGGCAGGAAAAAATATTCCATGTATTTCCAAAATGTGTCATCAGTATAAATGGGCAAAGTACAAACGGCGTAAAATTAAAACCGCATGATATGGTATGGTTTCCAGGAAAATACTGGAGACTGGCTTCCAACAAATTTCTACTCAACGGATATTATAACTACCGGTATATTATATTTTTTAAGGGAACGGGGGAGTGTGAAGGAAAATACTATCTTGGTACTCCGGGCAATTTCTGCGTAAACTCTGCCATTACGGCAAAGCAGTTTGGATTTACCGACTTTTTTCAGGCGGAAGGCAGCAATGAGGGAGAAAATTTATTCAAGGAAAGAGGAGAATGTAATTTCGGTTTCTGGTGTCGTGAAGCTTGATATTTAGGTCAAAAAATAGTATACTACAAGGTAAAAGATTTACCATACAGAATGATGAGGGAGGCATTAAATGTTTACAGTAGATGATATATCGATCCGGTGTGTAGAGAGAAACACCTTTTCAAGGGGAGAGTTAATTTATAAGGTTGGGAATGTAAAACATTTTCATACAGAGCCAATAAAGAAAGAACATCGGGTAAAAATACGGGCAAATATCAAAGGAAATAATATTGAGAATTTTGATGCGGAAGCAGTTGTTGATGAGATTACAGGCAGCATAGAAAAAGTAAAATGCAGCTGTGCGGATGGGGCAAAAAGCGAAGAACTGTGCAGGCATTGTGTTGCAATGCTTCTGGAATACATCAGGCAGAGGGACGGAAGCAACATGGTTGCAGTCAGGGCTGAGGGCTTCCATAAGCGGACAGATCCAGAGGTTCTGGATATTCTCGAGCGTTTTGCACTGGAAAAGCGGGCAGGGTATATCCAGCCGGATCTTACAGGGCAGGTAAAAATAGTACCGGAAATCGAGATAGCCGCTGATAAAACACTGGATGTGGAATTCCGGGTTGGAATACATAATCTATATATCGTAAAAAGTGTTGTAACCTTTGCGGAAGAATTTATAAAAGGTGCAAAGACAAAGTTCGGAAAAACATTATCTTATTATAATACCATCAGTGCATATGATAAAGATTCACAGAATCTCATGCGGTTTATTGCAGTGTCTGAGTCAGAAAATGTAAAGAAACACAGAAATCTGCAGAAAAGAAGCATTCTGATAAGGGGCAATCTCATGGACGCATTTTTTAATGCGGTAGGTGAAGGGCAGGTTACAGTTACCCGCGGAATGGATACAGTCAGGCTGAATGTCCGGGAAGAAAAACCGAATCTGCTGGCAATGGTTTTTAAAACACCGGATGGAATCGATGTAACGATGGACAGACAGCGGGTTTTGTGCGGTCAGAATTATATTTATTTCGTAGGGACAGAATGTATATACAAGGTCAGAAGGACGGAATGTGAACATCTGGAAGAATGGCTGGAGTACAGCAGCATATTCGGAAGAACAGGAGTAACTATAGCAGAACAGGATATTCCGATGTTTGTCAGGGAAGTACTGCCAGAACTGAGAAAAGTATGTAATGTACAGGTACACAGTAATTTTGATGAAGAGCAGTACCTGGGGAAAAGGGTGAAAATCAGGATTTATCTGGATTCGCCGGAACCGGATGTAATTACCTGTAAAGCATTTGCCTACGAGGACGGTTCAGAAGAAGGTGTTAATATATTCGACAGATATCCGCCGGGAAGCAATGCAGATATGCAGGATGCGGCTGTAGCAGCGACAAGATTATATCATATGTTCAATGCTTTTGATCCGGAAGAAAAATGTCCGGTGCTGAGTGACAGCAATGACAAATTATATGCACTGTTGACAGAAGGAATTCCGATTATGCAGGAACTCGGACAGGTATTTATATCCGATGAAATCCGGAATATCCGTGTAAATGCTGCACCGAAAATCCATCTTGGAATATCGGTAAAAGGAGATTTTTTGGAGATGGCAGTGAGCGGTGATGAAATGTCACCGGAGCAGATAGGAGAAATCCTGGCAAGATATGACAGAAGAAAGAAATACTACCGGTTAAAAAACGGAGATTTTATCCGGTTGGAAAATTCACAGATTTCGGCATTGACAGAGATGGGACAGAAGCTGCACCTTTCCAAAAAGGAATTTCTTACAGGAAAGGTAAAAATACCGAAATACCGTTCCATGTATGTTGAATCCGGACTGAATGAACTCTATGATCTCGATACGCATTATGACGATTCTTTCCGTAGACTGGTCAGCCGTGTTAAGAATGCAGCCCTTGAGTCAGCCGCAGTTCCGGAAGAAATGAAAGGTGTGTTGAGACCATATCAGGAGCAGGGATTTGTCTGGATGAAAATACTGAAAGAATGTGGCTTCGGAGCGGTTCTGGCAGATGAAATGGGACTGGGAAAAACACTTCAGGTAATCACTCTGTTGATTGGCTGTAAGAAAAATACTAAAGAAAATGAGAAAAAACATCCGTCGCTGGTAATCTGCCCGGCTTCCCTGGTATATAACTGGAAGTCTGAAATAGAGCGGTTTGCACCCGATCTGAATACTCTGATGATAACGGGAAACGCACAGGAAAGGGAAGAAAAAGTAAGACAGGCAGAGGAATATGATGTATTAATTACTTCTTACGATTTACTTCGGAGAGATGTGGAATTTTATGAAGATCAGTTGTTTGAATGTGAAATTATAGATGAGGCACAATACATAAAGAATCATAATACCCAGGTCTCACGTTCTGTAAAAATGATTCAGGCGGGCTTCCGGGCTGCACTGACCGGAACTCCGGTAGAAAACAGACTCAGCGAGTTATGGAGTATTTTTGACTATGTAATGCCGGGATTTTTATATCCGTATAATAAATTCCGGGAAGAGATAGAATCGCCAATCGTCATAGATAATGACGAAAAGCAGCTGCAATTCTTACAGAAAATGATTGCGCCGTTTATCCTGCGCCGTCTGAAAAAAGATGTACTGGCATTTCTTCCTGAAAAAATAGAGAAAAATATGTTTGCAAAGATGGATGGTGAGCAGTGGGAAATCTATCAGGCTCATGTCCAGAGAATACGGATGATGCTGAACGAACAGAGCGACAGTGAGTTTAAAAAGTCGAAGATACAGATATTGTCGGAACTGACAAAGTTAAGACAGATTTGCTGTGATCCGGCACTGCTGTATGAAAAATATAAGGAAGAGTCTGCAAAGACGGTGATGTGCATGGAACTCATAAAAAATGCCATAGAAGGCGGTCATAAGGTACTGGTGTTTTCTCAGTTTACAAGTATGCTGAAAAATCTGACACAGCATCTCGAACAGGACGGCATAAAATACTATATACTGACCGGTGATACACCGAAGGAGCACAGAACGGCACTTGTAGATATGTTTAACGATAAACAGAACAATGATGTAAATATATTCTGCATTTCCTTAAAAGCAGGAGGGACCGGACTGAATCTGACGGCTGCCGATATTGTAATTCACTTTGATCCGTGGTGGAATGTCGCGGTTCAGAATCAGGCAACGGACAGGGCACACAGAATAGGACAGGAAAATGTTGTAACCGTGTACAAACTCATTGCGAAGGACAGTATTGAAGAGAAAATTGTCGAACTTCAGGATAAAAAGAAGGAACTGGCGGAACAAATTATGGAAAGTGACAGTATTTCTTCCGCAGATTTCTCAAAAGAGCAACTTTTAGAGTTATTGTAAAAAGTGCTTGCGTGGAGTAGAAATGTGTGATAAAATATTTCTTCGTGGTATATTAATAAATATCCTTGCTCACTCATGCTGAGCGGGCCAAAGACCAAAAGGAGGTAAAAGACATGAATAAGTACGAGTTAGCAGTAGTTGTTAACGTAAAGCTCGAAGATGAAGAAAGAGCTGCTGTAATCGAAAAGGTAAAAGAATATATTGTACGTTTCGGTGGAACAGTAACAGATGTTGAAGAATGGGGTAAGAAGAGATTAGCTTACGAAATTCAGAAGATGAAGGATGCATATTACTACTTCATCAAATTCGAGTCAGAAAATACAGATTGTCCAAACGAAGTTGAAGATAACATTCGTATCATGGAAAATGTAATCAGATTCTTAGTTGTTAAGCAGGAAGCTTAAGTTTCGGACAAACGTCATAGGATGTAAGTGTATCCTCGGACCAATGTCCAGCAGGAGGATGTAATATGAATAAAGTAATACTTATGGGAAGACTTACAAGAGACCCGGAAATCAGATACTCGCAGAGTGAAAACTCAACTGCTGTAGCAAGATTTACGCTTGCCGTAGACAGACGTTTTAAACGTGATGGTGCAAATGAGCAGTCAGCAGATTTTATTTCCTGTGTAGCATTTGGAAGAACAGCAGAGTTTATGGAAAGATATACTCGCCAGGGAACAAAACTTGTAGTCGAAGGACGTATTCAGACAGGCAGTTATACAAATAAGGACGGCAATAAGGTGTATACAACAGATGTTGTTGTAGAAAATACTGAATTTGCAGAAAGCAAGGCTTCAGACAGCAGCAATTCCTATCATGGAGGCGGTTATGAACAGCCATCTGCAAGACCTGAGCCGACAAGTGCCGTAGGGGATGGATTTATGAACATTCCTGACGGTGTAGAAGACGAAGGACTGCCATTTAATTAGAATTAAACAGGAGGTTAAATATTATGCCAGCAAATGAAGTAAAAAAGAGCGGTAACGAAACTTCAATGAAGAGAAGACCTATGCGTAGAAGAAAAAAGGTCTGCGTATTCTGTGGAGACAAGAACGGTGTTATCGATTATAAGGATACAAACAAATTAAAGAGATATGTGTCAGAAAGAGGAAAGATCCTTCCTAGAAGAATCACAGGAAACTGTGCAAAGCATCAGAGAGCTTTAACAGTAGCTGTAAAGAGAGCAAGACACGTTGCTTTAATGCCTTACTCAATCGACTAATTCAGTTTTATAAAGAGTATTTTCAAAGTCCCTTTACGGATAAAAACGTAAGGGGGCTTTTTTTATACAAAAAATTATGGCATATTGCACAAAAATAATGTAAAAAAATTGTGAAAAGAAGCAAAAATATCAAAAAAAGGAAAAAAATGGAAATAAAATGCAACCAAACGGGTATAAAATCCTACTTATATATTGAGGGGGTAAAAATATTTATTCGGAGGTGTAAGCATGGAAGAAAAAATTTTAGTAACAGGGATTATTTTTTGCTGTATTTTATGTGTCTGGACATTATGCGGCTGAAAAGATGGGAAAATGGTGTGGAGGTGTTTTGATGAAGAAATGTATGAGCCTTTAGTGGAGATAGACGGATATGCAATTTATAATTCATCCTGGAAATTCCAGAGAAATAAAACTGTATCGTTTTGCAATCGAGAGAAGCAGTGGGGAATTAAGCAAAGCAGGAGAAGCACAAAACCAACAAAATACAACGGAAAATAACGAAAACCAACAAAAAGAAACACGGGAGGAATCATTGCAGCCGGAGTAATTATTATATTGTTAGCGGCAGTCTGGATATGGATAAAGAAGAAAGCGGGGAAAAAAACAGTACAGGAAACAAAGTAACAAAAGAGCAGGTGAAATATATAAGGATCAGGGTGATTACATGAAGAAAATGATGATTTGTCTGATATTGATTATAATTGGACTGGGGATAAATAAAAACATTGCTTATGGGAGTGAAGCAGCCGGACAGAATGAAACAGGTATGGAGATTGAGTCGGTAACCTCCATGTATCCGTGGGTAGGCATTGATACACTGGAAGAAATAAATCGGATGTGTCAGGAAAAGAAATTATCGGCAAATAAGATAAAAAACGATCTGATAGAAAACAGTGTGTGCCTGACAGTAAAAATCAACAGTCAGGCAACAGACCGGTTTTTGATAAAGGACAGTACGGGAATTAATTATGATTGTATGGAAGAAAACGGAAGAGTATATATTTATCATATAATAAGCGGGAGAAAAATAGCACTTGATGCAGAAAAAGATAAATTTGAAGAATTTTTTGAAGATACAAAAAAGCAGTCAGAAGAAGTAAATGAAAAGATAGATTACCTCAGAACGAATCTGGGTAACGGGGAATATGGAGGTGTGTATATCAGGGGAGAAGGACAGGTATGTGTAAGCCTTATTAATGAGGACAGAAGGGATGAACTGGAGAAACTGGGATATCAATGTGAGGATGCAGAATACTCTTATGAACAGCTTTATGAAGAATTAAGAAATATATGGGAGAAAAAAGAACAGCTTTCGGTAAATTACATAGAGATAGCAGAAAGTAATAATGCTATTCGCGTATATGGATTGTTACCGGAAGAAAAATTTTTCAAACTGTATGGCGAAAAGACAAATGAGATTTTGTATTTTCAGGGAAGAAATCTTCTGGATGATAAAAGTAACTGGGAATTGGAAAATTACGCACAATTCAGGGGAGATATGACGGCACAGGAATATTGTGACCTATGCAGAAAAATATTAAACTGGGCAGATACGGATGAATATCCGAAATACTGGGAAAGCATAGAGCAGGCATTAAATATTTTGAAACAGGAGTATCCGGATTACAGTTATGAGCAATTATTTTATCATGTGGGAATGGACGGTAATTACCAGAGAGTGACAGAATTTGATGATGAACTGACAGAATATGTGAAGTCTCTTCCTGAGTATATTCCGAATACAGAAAATCCGGTAGAAGAAAGCCTGTTTGGAGACCCCCGGAGAATGGAATTAAAGAGCCAGCTACGGATATATAAGAATAAATATCCGGAAATGTCATATGATGACATTTATTCAAAGTATTTAAGTAACTGGGAAGAAAACAGGCATGAAAACAGGCAGAAAAAATTATATAACCTGTTGTATGAAATCAGTGAGGAACAGGAAGAAACTGAATCAGAAAGCACTGATAGTAAGAAATGTAATATGAAAACAGCAGTGGCAGGAAGTATTGTAATGGTGTTTGGTGCGGTAATTGTCAAAATATGGATAAAGAAAAAATAATATTGTAGTAATGCATTTGGAAAACTAGAAATTGATAAAAAATAAACGCAATAAAAATTTTATACAAAGGAGAGAAGTATATATGAAGAAAAAAACAAGATTTATGGCGGTTATGATGGCGGCAGTTATGGGCTGCCGCTATTCGGAGGCAGGAGCATTGCTTGCTTTGGCACAGGAGGCAGGAACAGAGAGCTATCAGGCAGAGTATGGGCAGTATGTGACTATGGTATCAAAAGATATTCAAACCTATTATAATACAGCATATCAGGGTGGCATTCATGAAGAGGATATGCCAGAGGAACTGGAGGAAGCCATAAGGGGCATGTTTTACGAGCGGGCAGAGTTTCTGGATTATTACCAGTCATTTGCAGAAAAAAGTATTCTGAAGGATAGTGTATTCAGTGCATGCAATGTGATTGTAAATTCTTCACAGATACAGGTGGGGGAACTGGTGGGAGCCAGAATCGGACAGCAGATGAATGCGGACAGTTTTGAACTGGGGAGAAACGGAATCCTTTATGCAGCACAGGGGGATATCCGGAAGAAAATGTTAAGTGTAATTATTGGTATGGCAAGTGTCCTGTTTTTACATAGT
>ERZ791734.1318-NODE-1318-length-22308-cov-5.225048_pt1 | contig 22308 bp, 20 predicted proteins | sample MGYA00509953_ERZ791734 | MGnify/ENA primary metagenome ERZ791734 (study PRJEB30046, sample SAMN00792038) | human gut metagenome | study: EMG produced TPA metagenomics assembly of the A metagenome-wide association study of gut microbiota in type 2...
AAACGCGTGTAGGAATTGTATCCCATCAAACCACAGACGAGTACAACGATTATGACCGACGGAATCAGGATCTTCGCGCGGATTGTAAGTCGCCTTGTACGAATTTTGCCTTTGTTCATTTCAACGCTTCTCCTTATGTCTACATTGTATGACACAAGTATAACACTTTATCGAACGATGAGCAACGGGCGTGTTCCATATTACAATTTTTCCGACCTGATACATTGCATTCTTCGGTACAAGTCAGCAAAAGTCTATCCTGCTCCGACAAGATAGACCTTTCCTCTCTTATTTATTAATAACGTGAATCTACATAAAAGCCTTCTGCCTTTAATTCACTTCTAGTAATCTCACGTCCCCAATGCACGGAGGAATTATAGTTTCCTTCCACAACCGTGACGAAATCCTTTGCCTTTTTCCATACGATCACAGAATGGTAACCACCGATACGAATATGATCTCCGACTTTAATCTTGTCGAAGTCCTTATGCGTGGTTACCTTAGCATTCTTTCCGAATACTTTGTCGCTGACTTCTCCCGCGAAAGCGATACAACCACGACAATAACAGTTGATGGCACTCCAATAGTATTCATTGTTCTCGTTTGTCCAGGACAACCCTTCCGGATATTTCTTCTGTAATGCAGTTATGCGCTTCTGTGCCAGCTTCTGGGTAATCTTCACCTGCACAACGCATTTTACGGTTCCAATCTGATCACCGGTCAGTGTGATGGTTGCCTTTCCGGGATTCTTGGCTTTCACCAATCCCTTCTGGCTCACAATAGCTATCGACTTATTATTGCTTTTCCACTTTACCGAACCTTTGATTCCTTTGGCAGTGAGCTGATAGGTTTCTCCAATCGTCAGTTTAATCTTGGAATCACTAAGTGCCACATTCTTCCTTGCAGCGGACGCTTCCTTATTCGTCGCTGCGTATACCGGATCCATATTCTGCGGAACCGCGGTGGTCATCATCGCAGCTGCCAGTATCAATGCAATAAATTTCTTCATACTATAACCCTTTCCATGGACGAACCTTCTTTGTCCAGCCCATCTCATTCCAGTATTTTACGTCCGGCGCGCACCAGCCAAACTTCGACTGTACCATGCGCATCGCATAGAACCACGCCTTGGTCTTAAGCCCCGGTTTTGTATTTCCGTAGTGGCTCCGGATCTGCCGTGCAACTTTGTCGACCTGCCGGTCAATTTTGGCGCGCGTCTTATCGGTGACGCCATTCCAGTTGATCGCGCGGACTGCAAATCCCATCTTGTATATTTTCGACACACCCCAGAAAAACAGACTGTCTGCCATGTCTTTGTTTGTGCTCTTCATGCCGGCACCCGCTGCGGTGGAAATACATACCGCCTGCTTCGTAAACATCTCTGCTTTCGGTCGATGTACAAGCCAGCGATGTCCCTGATGATCAAGGAAATTCTTCATCGGAGCCGACGCATGGTAAACATATACCGGGCTTGTTAAGATGATAAGATCCGCTGCATCCATCGCTTTTAAAATCGGCTGCTGCGCCTCATAGTGCGGACATTTTTCTGCCGCAACCTCAAAACACTGACTGCAGCCGACACAATAGTCCGAGAAGTCACGTGGCAGAAAAAATTCCGTGATATTGCCGCCGACGCGCTCTGCGAGCATTCTTCCAATATGATATGTCGAGCCTTTGTGATTCTGTCCATTTATAATTACGATATTCATTTCATTTTCCTCATTCTCACATAATAAAACAAGAGAAGCCTGTCTGCTCCTCTTATTTTACAACATTCTAAATTATAATTCTATCTTATATAAACACGATCGTCAGAGTTCCGAAATTCGTCTCACCGCTCACAAGCAGACGATGTGTGCTCGTGCCTTCCATTCGTCCACGCATATTGACGTTTCCGAACGCTTTTTCCACATTGACATCCACATTCCAAGCGCGCGGAACGTAGAGGCTGATCTCACCGAAACTATTATCGATATATACCGATGCACTCTCGCCCTGAATGATCGCATTGTCGAAGTATACGCTGGTTGATCCGAAACTGTTATCCACGCTTACCGTGCACAGATTGTCGGTATTGATATACTTGATCGACTCGCTGAATGTGTTGTCAAAATTGAGATTTTCGCCGTTGCACTGCTCACTGTCGGAACCTGCCATATTGCCATACATATGACCTTCACTCCATGTGCGATGCTTTTTCGGCTTAAAGATCATGGAAAGGCCGATGCTGCCGAGAAGCGCGGCGCCAAGTACCGGCCAAGGAGTGAATGCGGAAAGACCGAGCGGAGCCGAAAACAGAATACAAATAAAGGCGATTGGAAACAGGATCTCCCAGAAATTCACATGTCGGATGCCTTCAATCATGATCCATACGCAAAATACTCCAAGGATCACATTAAATACACTAATTCTCGGTAATGACCACACTTTGCTTGCGATCAGATAGACCGCGCCAACAAGAAATAATAATCCCCATAAAATTTTTCCAATGTTTTCACTCATTTTCATTGATGTAACCTCTTTTCCTCTAATTTACTGATCAACGGTTTGTAATAATATCTTGATACAAATACCTGTTTGTGCGTTTCTGCAAACGTGACTGTACTTGATGCGGTCAGGTTGCGGCTGATGGAATAAATGTGGTTTGTGTTGAGGATCGCCGACTTGGATATCCTCATAAAGAATCCCGGCAGCATCTCCTCCAGCTGGTACAACTTGTATTTTGTCTCATAGATGTCGTCTTTCGTGTGTGCGTGAATGACATCACCCTCCGTCTGGAAGAACAGGATATCGTCCAATTGCAGATAATACTCTGTCGTTCCCTTGTAGAAGACATATTTCTGTCCGGCATTGACCACATCGCTGACGGATTTCTGAATCTGTGCGACCTCATCCGTCAAGCCTCTGCAGCGTATGAGGACTTCGTCCTCCTGCAGACCTTCGTCAATTTCGATTTTGATTTTCATGGTAAACTCCTTAATGACCGAACATTGCTATGCGAGGCATACTTTCATGCAATGTTCGCGATTGCCACCGAGCAATACACGGGGCATTTCCGGTTTAAAACAGTTTCAAAAGATCATCCATATCTGCAGTATACTTTCGATCGATTGCCTTGTTTAATGTGAGTATATGCAAAAGACCGGCTTCTGTAAACAGGTTTCCGATAAGTGGTAAAGATTTGCTGCCAAGTGGTAGAAATTGTCCGTCCTATTGAAATATTCCAACGTAAGTCCTATAATAAAAATCGTTTGTTTACGGAATATCCGAACGCATCAGGAAGCTGACTGTGTGCAGCAGCTATTCTGACATGCTCGCTTTTTCCCGGACGGACAAACTCATTAAGACACCGTATTCTCAATAAGGAGAAACGGAAGTAGGAGGTAAATTTCATATGAGTAACACAGCTACAGCTTCTGTTTCCAGAAGCAAAATCGTCACTATGGCAGAGACTGCTCTGCTCACAGCAATTGTAATTCTGATGGCGTTCACTCCGCTCGGATATTTGCGCATCGGCATTACACAGATCACATTTATCGTCGTACCGGTAGCCGTAGGCGCGGTTCTTCTCGGACCGAAAGCCGGAGCATTCCTCGGATTGGTATTCGGTATATCAAGCCTCATGCAGCCGGAATCGCTCGCCATGTTCGGTATCATCCCATGGCAGACGATCGTTGTCACCATTGTTCCCCGTATTTTGGTCGGACTCGTTCCTGCATTCCTGTTTAAAGGATTAAATAAGGTCAGCAAAAAACGTTCGCTCAACGCAGCGATCTCATGCCTTGTTGCGCCTTTGACCAACACAATTCTGTTTCTCGGATTTATGGCCTTTTTCCTGCGCGACTTCATGATCGCACAGTATCCGGATATCTACGGCGTGTTCGCAGGCAAGGGATTCTGGGCATTCTACGGTGCAATGTTTGTGGGCGTGGCACTCAATATCGTTCTGGAAGCTGCAAGCTGTCTGATCATTGCCACCGCGATCTGTAACGCATTGTGGCACACAGTAAATAAATAAGAGGTTACTATGGAAACAAATGAGACAGTATTAAAAGAAATTGATATCATGCAGATCGGCGGATTTAAGGTCGGACATGCAGAGGATCAGGAAGCCGGAACCGGATGTACGGTTCTGTTGTTTGACAAACAGTCACCTGCCGGCGTGGATGTCCGCGGCGGCGGTCCCGCATCCAGAGAAACTCCACTGTTAAATCCGGTGGCGGACTGCAAGGGGCTTCATGCATTGCTTTTGTCCGGTGGATCCGCCTACGCATTAAACGCAGCGACCGGCGTCATGAACTATCTGGAAGAGCGTGGCATCGGTCTTCCTGTCGGTCCGACCGTCGTGCCGCTCGTCTGCCAGTCGGATATCTTTGATCTCGGATTCGGCCGCGCGGATGTACGCCCGGATGAAGCAATGGCGTACCGCGCCTGCGAAAATGCCTCATACGGCTCCGTGCCGCAGGGCAACTATGGTGTCGGCTGCGGCTGCACCGTCGGCAAACTGATGGGACCGGAGAACTGCATGAAAAGCGGCATCGGCTGCTACGCCGTCCAGATCGGTGAATTGATGGTCGGTGCGATCGTCGCGGTCAATGCTTTGGGCGATGTCTATGATATGCAGACCGGCAGGCTTCTTGCCGGATGCCACAAAGACGGACATCTGGTTTCAAGCGAAGAGCTTCTGTACAAGCTCGCGGCAGATCAGAAATTATCTAACACAAACACGACCATAGGCGCGATCATCACCAACGCAAAGATGGACAAGACCACGCTGTGCAAAGTCGCATCCATGGCACACAATGGATACGCCCGCACCATCCGCCCTGTGCACACCATGGCAGATGGCGATTCAATCTACGCATGTTCAGTCGGCGAAGTCGCTTCCGATGTCAATGTGGTCGGAACACTCGCGGCCCACGTCATGGGTATGGCGGTCAACAATGCCGTACTTCATGCGGAAAGTATGCTTGGAGCAATTGCTTGCAGGGATCTGTAAAAAGAAAACCGTATGACCGGATCAATTTGATCTCGGTCATACGGTTTTTTCTTTAACCCATGTCAAATACATATTTACTTTGTCATATCTATATGCATACCTTGCGCAATATTGAGGCTATCAAGTATCTTCGTGGCTTCATCCGCCGCAAAGTTACCGTACATTCCGATTGTCAGTTGCTCATGTTCGGTGTAGACATCCGCAGTCGTGTAAATCTTACCACTTTTTCCCTTCCTGCTTGTCATGTAGACTTCCACGCCGTCCTTCGTCGTATAGTAACTGATGTTAATATTGCCGGAATAAAGCTCATATGGATCTTCGTTCGGCGAAGTCTGATCTGATATCAGCGCAACGCTCACAAAATTCTCATCCGCATCGCAAAATCCTGAGAAAAAGCGTGACTGCAGGCAATCTTTTTTGCTGTCATCCGCATAGTAGAAGTCGCAGCCATACTCTCCGGCGAGGCGTGGATAATTCTCCTCGATATAGTTGACATCCAGCGTAATGTTCCAATCCGCAAAAGCATCACTCAGATGATCATAATCGTAGGTTTCATAATAATTGGTTTCACCACCGCCCATGTCTTCTGTCCCGCTAAGTTTTCGATTCCACGTATCGGTTGCTTTGCCCTGCTCGATCGTATACTCCTGATCCGAACCAGCGTCAGTCAGGATATCAACCAGTGATTTCGGTGTAAGATCAGCAAATACTTCTTCATCAAAATCTGCGTCCATATATGAAATATTCGACTGCCACGGCTTGATATCGTGATCTTCTTCCAGTTCCTCAACGCGTGTGTAGCCTTTCATATGAAGCTGCTTCACGAGCACGGTTGCCCCGTACACCGTTGTTCCTGCCAAAAGCACAACGATAGCTGCGGCTGCTACGCTTTTTGCCGCAAAACGCCCGCGGACGACTTTGCGCTCCCGAAAGTTCTTCGCATCCTGAATGTAGTTCTCATCAATGTCGGACATCGCATCGAACAATTTCTTCTCGTCCATCATAATAATCCCTCCTCTTCTAAATACACTCTTAATTTCTTTCTGAGGCGGAACAAGATGGATTTGATCCTGCTTTCACTGGCATGCGCCGCTTTCGCGATGTCGCGCACCGGATCCAGATACCAGTACCTGCAGACGAACACATTCCGGTCAAAAGCGGAAAGTGTTTTAAGAAACGCATTGATGGCTGCCGCCAATTCACGTCCCTCGATTTCGCGCTCCACATTTGTAGAGTGCGCAATACAATCCTGCAGTTCCTCGAGTACCAGTTCTGTCTCATGTCCCCCGCGCTGCTTTCTCGTCCGCGTGCGCATACGGTCGATCGATGCGTTACGTGTAAGTCTGCCGAGATATGCGGCGAGATGCTGCGGCCGCTGTGGCGGAATCGTGTTCCACGCCTTGAGCCAGACGTCATTGACACACTCCTTGGCATCCTCCTCATCCCCAAGGATAGCACGCGCGATGTGCATGCAGTACGCATTGTATTTACCGCTCGTCTCGGTGATTGCCTGTTGCGCCCGATCGTAATATAAGTTGATAATTTCGTGATCTTCCATCTTTATCCCTCTTGTAGCTACATTCTTTATTGCCTTCACTTATATACACGACAACGGGATCGGATTGGTTGCATGTTGGAAAACTTCTACTCATCACTCTGGCGAATGCGCTCGACCACACTTCCCTTCTTACACAGCACGTTCAGTAAAATAAGCGGTGCACCGACACAGATAACCAGAAGTGCCAGAACAACCACACAGATTGGACCTATCGGGAGGAAAAACGGCACATTCATATAGTTCATGGATTGATACAGTCCCCACGTAACCGGCAGCCCGACCACAATGGTAACGAGGATTGCACCAAATGCATAAATACTTCCCTCCCTCATGAGCATATGATTTATCTGCTTTCGCGTCATTCCGATGCTCTCTAGGATGGCAAGCTCCTTCCTGCGGTTTGCAATATTACCGATGATCGTATTGATATAATTCATGACACCAATGATGGCGAGAATCAGCGAAATTCCTATTCCGACACCGGTCATATTTCCCTGCGCCGCTTTCAGTTCCTTCATTGATTCGATCTTGGACTCCATCTTCAAGCACTTGGCATCCTTCGAATCCGCAACGATCTGTTCCACACGCCTCTGCGTTGCCGCATCATATGCCCTGTCATAATACACGCAGGCTTTATAGGTATAAGTATCCAGATGCAATGCCGCAAGCGCATCCTGACTGATAATGATCGTCGGCGGATACCCTGCGATTGGTCCGGTCATCGTAGAATCGTCCGTAACACCTGCAATCTCAAAGGAAAAAGCATGATCCTCATTTCCAAGTTCCGCCGCATGCAACGTTTTTCCCACCAGCTCCCGATCTTCAAACGACAAACCATCCCGATAGATCACGCAGATTTTTCCCTGTTGAAACGCTTTCGCATCAATCGACTGCTCTAGTGATTCATTTAAAATCTCAAAATTTTTCTCGTCGATTCCGACCAGAACCGTTCCGAAATTCTCCGGATGCTCCTGGTATTCCTTCTTCTCATCCTCATAGGAAATCTCCATCCACATCTCATAAAACTCGCGCATCCACTTGTCTGCAAACTCCGGCTCCCACGGAACCATCGCCTGCGCCGTTGTGACCGTATGCATCTCCCGCACACCGTCCGTATTGGCAATCTTTTGCAAGAAAACATCGTCCATGACCTCTTTCCACTTCGCACCGTCCTTTGACAAAAGGCGATTGCTGATCTCCATATCATCGTTCCATGCACTCGATACGATCGTGCGCGGTCCCTGACTCCGAAGCAGTGTGATCACACACACAAATACGGAAAGTCCTACCGCAAGTGAGAGTATGCTGATAAATGTTTTCTTTTTCTCCACCGAGATTTTCCGTATACTCATCTGCCATATCACATTGCCATTCTCATGGGTGTGATGCTTTTTTCCGCGAACCAGGGTTTCTGCCTGATACCGATTTGCCTCGATCGGCGTGACTGTGACTGCGATCTTTGCTGGCTTCCTGCTTCCGACATAGACCGTAGACGCAACAAGAAGTACCGTCAGCGCAAAGATGGCCGGATGAAATACCACCTGCACCTGATCCCGGATCCCAAACGCTTTCACAAGTGACGGAATCACAAAAAACGAGATGCTGCATCCACCTGCGATTCCAAGAACCATTCCGCTCACGCCCACGATCAACATCTGACGATAGATCAGTCGGTAGATCTGCCGTCCCGTCATTCCGACCGTCTGCAGCAGACCATAGTAGCGGATATTTCCAGTGACCGACAAATACATGATATTATAAATCAACAGGTACGCGCACACACAGGTGACGAGGAGTAACGCCAGAAGCCCTAGATAAAGCGGAACCGAATTTCCAAGCTCCGTCATAAAGAAAATTCTCTGCCTTTTGGAGAGATTCATCGACGTGATAAACGTATTCTGCTGCTCAGTAGTCATAATCTTTTGTCTGAAATTCATCATAATGCGCCCGGAGCTGACGCTGTCTATGCTCCAGCCGGATGCATCATAAAACGCCTTGGATACGTAGAATGTATTCTTCGTTCCGTACCCGTCCCAGATGCCACATATCGTAAAATCCAGATCCTGCTGCACGCCCTGCGGATTCGTCCACTTCACTCGGAACGAATCACCGATTCCATAATCGCTGAGCCCGCATTCTTTGAGTGCCTTTGGGGTGACCATCACCTCATTCTTTTTGGTCGGATAACGTCCCTTCACATATTTCCTTGCCGGAGCCTGCATTTTGTCCCAAAACGTGTCATCCACCCACGCAAGCGACGTGTCCGCCATATCATTCTTCTCGGAACCATCGATAAATCCTGCGATTGCAAGCACACCGACCTCCGTAATGTCTGCGTTGTCTCTCAGCTTCTCCATCTGCTCGTCCGTAGCTCCATACATGATGGCATCAAACTCGGCTCCGTTTAACCTGAGATTCTGGATTTTCCACATCTTAAAATAGGTTACCCCAACCGTCAACACGGAAAAAAGCATGAATGCCGATAACAGAATTGCCAGAAAAATCACCAGATACCTTCGGCGGTTGTGCTTCAGCGATGCCCTGGCAAGATTCTTTATGACCGTCTGATTATTATTAGTCAGCATCACGATCACCCGCTTCCTGATCTATATTGCCGGATATGATGCGACCATCCTCGATCCGCACAATGCGATCCGCCATCTGTGCAATGTCCTGATCGTGTGTAATCAGAATGATCGTCTGCGCATATCGTTTCGCCACAACCTTGAGCAGTCCCATCACCTCATGGCTCGTCATCGAATCCAGATTCCCGGTCGGTTCATCCGCAAGTATGATTTGAGGCTTTGCCGCAAGCGCCCGCGCGATCGCAACACGCTGCTGCTGACCGCCGGACAATGTGCCGGGAAGTGCCGCTTTCTTATCTTCAAGCTGCAATAATTGTATAATCTCTTCCACAAAATCACGATCCACACGCTTGCCATCCAATTTGACTGGAAGAACGATATTCTCATACACATTCAGATCCTGCACAAGATTGTAGCTTTGAAAAATGAATCCCACCTTTCTCCGCCGAAAAATTGTCAGTTCCTCCCGGTTCATCCCGGCAATATTCCTGCCTGCGATACAGACCTCTCCGCTTGTCGGCACATCAAGTCCTCCAAGCATATGTAAAAGTGTGCTTTTACCACTTCCCGATTTGCCGATGATTGCAACAAATTCCTGCTCTCGTACACGGAAATTGACATCATCAAGCGCCTTCACCGTATTGTCACCGAGCTTGTAATATTTCTTTAATGCCCGCGTTTCTACCATCCAGTTTTCCACTGTTCTTCCTCCTTGACCACTCTGTTTTCCACGTCAGTTCCCTTGACGTCAGCTTTTAGCATAGCGGTCAATTATCACAAACCAATCACGCCGGCGATCACATTTCTGTGACATTCGCATTCTGCAAATGCAGCCGGAATGTTGCGCCCACGCCCGGTTTCGATACAACATCCACATATCCGTCCTGCGCCTCCATGATCTTTCTGGTCAGATACAATCCGATGCCAATGCCCGGCCGTTCATGCACTTCCGGCTCCCTGTAAAAACGCCCGAAGATCTGCGCCTGCCGCTCCGCAGCAATCCCTCTTCCGGTATCCGTCACCTCAACTACCGTAAAAATCTCCTGCCTGCGCACCGTCACGCGGATCTGTCCGTCCTCATCGGTATATTTGACGGCATTCTCCAAAACATTTCCGATCGCCTCGGTCGTCCACTTCGCATCATGCATGACGGTAAGCTGCGTGGGTCCGTCCACGGAAAGCTGCTGGTTCTTCTTCGATGCTTCCACAACGATCCCCGCCACTGCCTTTCGGATCGTCTCCATGAGATCCTGCGGCTTTTTCCTGATCTGTATCATGCCGCTCTCCATGCGCGACAACTTGATCATGCTCTCCATCAAAAACCGCAGCCTCTCCGTCTGATGTTCCAGACTGCGAAGCGCCTGCATTCCCTCCTCAGACTGCACTTCCTCCGCCAGCAGATCCAGATAGATTCTCTGGTTCGCGATCGGTATGCGGCTTTGATGTGCAATGTCGGAGATCAAGCTTTGCAACTGCTCCCGTTCTTTTTCATTCTTCTGCTCGCGCAATGCAAAAATGTGATTCGTGCGCAGCAACTTTTCCTGCAGCTTCGCAAAAAGCGAATCCTCAAGCACTTCCGCTTCGCTTTCCCCCTCGACGATCGCATCGAAACTTTGCTCCATCTGTCCGGCAAATTTATCCACATCTTTTCGCAGCTTGCGATACCGCATTCCCATAAATAAAGCAACCACAGCCATCACAAGCGCGACCGTCAATTTCCAATCCATTGATATCCCATCCCATAAACATTCGCAATATATTTGTGTTCTCCATCTTCGATCTTGGCACGCAGCCGACCGATGTTGACGGCGAGTGCATGCTTGTCCACGATCTGATTACCGTTCTCCCACAACACATCCAGCAGCATATCGTATGTCAGGAGCTGATTTCTCGCATTCAAAAAAGCAGACAGAATGCAGAACTCCGTCGGCGTAACCGCACACAACTGCTGCTGTATCCTCACCTTGCCCTGCGTCAGCGAAACCGTCAGATAGCCGTCCCCATAATCCTGTGTATCGGCATGTGAGGTCTGCCTCAAGATGACCGCGATCTTCTTTAGCAGTATCTTATTGGAAAAAGGCTTTGTCACATAATCCACCGCACCGAGTTCATACCCCCGCAAAGCATCTTCCTCCAGATCACGCGCCGTCAGAAACACGACCGGACATGCTTTCTTCTCCCGATTCATCCATTCCAGCACCGCGAAACCATCTCCATCCGGCAGGTTGACATCCAGCAATACAAGATGCACTGATTCCTCGCAAAGTATCCGCTTCGCCTCCTCCACAGAATATGCTACGCATGTCTCATAGTGCGCCTTTTCCAGCTGCCAGGCAATTCCACGGTTCAATTCCCAGTCATCTTCCACGATCAGTATTCTCCCCATCTTATTTCCACACCCCTTCCCCGTTTCTTTTCTACATCTTACCACACAATGTGAAGCACAATTATCACAATTCTGTGCTTTTATTTGCAATTTGTTTAGAATTTGTTTCCAATTTTTATAAAGTATTCAGTGCCCTGTCACAACCCGTTCACATTCCATTGCTATGATAGAACCATCAAAAGGAGCTGTTGTGTTTTAGCCGATGGGGGTTGGGGTGCTGTCAGTTCCGACTAAAAATAATTCGCGAAAGCGATTCAAATATAAATCCGCCGTAGGTAATTCCCACGACGGACTTTTTTATCATAAATTTTCCCGGATTACAGACCATGCTGCAAGCAGCCGTTCCAGCGAATACCCTGCATTGGCAGGACTGGTCGAGGGCAGCTTGTGTGCTGCAATTTTGTTTACCGGCTCAATATATTTACCGTACAGTTCATGGGCTTTGCCACCGTTTGTGTAGATAGCCCGGATATCAGCGGTATTTAAAATGCATGCGAGATCATTCGGCACAACATCACGGATACTCGCGTCCGATGAGCCCTCGATCTCACAGCTTTGGATCACATCCCATACCGCGATATGATGCGAAAGCAGCATCGCTTTCTTCTCCTCGACCGACTGCGGAACATCGCATCCAAGTACACCCGCAAGCACTTTCCAGAATCGATTCTGCTTGTGCCCGTAGAAAAACTGCTGCTCGCGCGACTTCACGGACGGGAAGCTGCCAAGGATCAAAATCTGCGAATTTGTATCGTATATCGGATCTATCATGTGGTTCATGCATACACCTCTTCTTCAACACTCTGATTGAACATATGTTCTATTTGTGATATAATTTCATTGTATCATCGAACAGGAAGCAGGATGTGATTTTCCGATTGTTAGATGCCCTCTAGTATTACGAAAGTGGGTGATGCCCTATGAACACAATGGAAGTGCTTACTCTATTGTTAGTAGTTTTCGCGGCTCTATCTTACATAGATAATCATAGTAACAAAAAGAAATAGCATCCTCTACCGTCCAAAGTTTAGGATGCTATTCTTTATTTAGCTTAATTTACCGAGGGCAAATCGGAGTCATATCCGATTCACTTCCTAAGTAGATTATACATGAGGGTACTTGGATTTTCAAGTACCCTTTTACGATTCCATTTTCTATACATAAATTCTGAGATTGCAATATATAACTTCAAACTAATCTTAACAAGCCGAGGAATTCCTCTCCGACTTGTGCATTTATTTCAAAATGCGTTTGAGAATATTGGCTCTAAGTTCTCTTACCTTTTTATCGTTCACCCCTTGATTAGATGCTTCATAATACTGTTGCCAATCTGGTGAACTAGAATGTTGAAATGCATCCAACATATCAGCTATCTCCTCAGAACTTCTCTGTGTTCTTTCCATTGTTAAAACATAACACAAAGTAAAAAAACTCGCCTTATTTTTCCAAAATTCATCAACTTTCTCATATACACAAATTATTGTTTTGCATGCCTCATTACAAGCAATTAATTTTTCTTTTAGTTCTTCTTTGGACAGGTCCGATAATTCAATTATTGTTTTCTCCGATACATTTCTATTAATCATCTCGCCTTTAATAATACATGAAAATACATTCAAGAAATACTGAAGTGCAACCTGTCTTCTTCTGTCATAAGACGAAAATACCAAATTGTCTTTTGTTAGAATAGTATTTATATATTTAATATTGTCCCATTTACAAATTGCCTTTACTTCATCTGGAATATTTTCACATTCATCTCCATCCTCTGAAATTTCTACATATCCATCTTCATTCTCTTCTTCATCTCCAAACAAATCGTGAATCTCTTCAAGATAAGATTCTATATTCTCAAACTGAACTATCCCCGAAACAATTTTTGCTATTATCATATAATCATATTCAACTAACTGTGTTGATTGTTTTTCCATTTTGTTTAAATTATATGAATTCTTATTTAGCCTTTTAAATATTTCCTTTATTTTTTTTGTATCATCAGGTTCAATATACATTTGAATTAATGTAATATTATAATTTAAAATTTTCTTTTTTTCCTCTTCTGTAAATTCCGAAAAAATTTTCCCATTATATGTATATCGATTCTCAAGGAATTCGAAAATGCTTTCTAATCGCTGACGCCCATCTAATACATTATACCGTTTTGATAAGCTGGTAAAATCTGTTCCTGCATCGCATATAAAAATTGCCGGAATTGGAAATCCTTGCATAATAGTATCTATTAAATCTCTTTTATCTTTCTCTTTCCATACAAACTGCCTTTGAAAATAGGTCTGATAAACCAACTTGTTAGAATTTTTCCACTCATACAAATCTACAATATCTAATCTTCCTAATGAAAATCCCTTTTCTTCTCTCTTTTCCTCCATTTCAATCCTCCATCCTATCAATCATTTTAATATTAGCCATATCAATAAGTTTTCCTATTTCAGAAGTCAGCCTTGATTCACCATCATCAATCTTCTGCCCTTTAAACCTTTTTAATTCTCCTGCATACAAATTATTATTATATTTTACTAACCCATTAATAAATGCTTTTTCAGAGATATAGAAACATACAGAAATATGTCTTTTAACATTCAAATCCTGCATTATTTTTTGATTTATATTTTCTAAAGCTTTCCTAAAGTCAGCATCTGCGTACCTAGGATGAATTTTTCCTTCTGTAAAATGTCGTACATACATTCTTTTATCATTGTCACGAATCTGATCATATTTAATCATATGAAAATACTTGACAAATGTATCCGCACTTATTATTGCGAAATCATAATCCCTAGGACTTGTTTGCTTTCGAAGTTGGCCATCCTTATAGGTATATCCAGTATGGGAAGATCCGATTAATTTTACATCATTTAAATTACAACCATAACTTAAGGCTATTCTCTTTCGAATTTTATAGACTTCATCTGTGTTTGTAACCGAATGATAATTTAAATACAGATTTTCTGCAACTTCTTCTTTACTATATCCTTCCGAAAGCATTTCCTGCATTTTTGCAATATAATCATCCATTTTTCAACACCAAATTTTAACTCCAATACACCATTGCACTATTAATATCTCGCTTTATAAGATTGGAATACGTGATTATCTTTTTGCCACTTAATTTAATTAATTTTTCCAATTCCTCCAGAGTAATTGATGTGTTTCCTATAGTCCTACCATTTTCTAATTTTTTCTTACTCTCCTCCAACATCCCAATAATTTTACTTTTTACTTCTGCAAATACAACCAAGGTCACATTATTGTCCATTATTATTTCTTTAACCTTATCTATACTAAAATCATTTAAATCTCTTTTTGTCACAATTCCAGCACCAGTTACTGTTGCAAGATATCTTTTAATTTTTGCATCCGTAGATTTTCCCGTTGTAAGTCGAAATCGATCCTTCAATGTTGTCTGACATTCAATATTAATAACTTGGTCGGGCATTTCTTCAATTGCTGCAACATTCGGGATAACAAAATCCATAATTGTCCCTCCCTCAATCTTTTGCTGCTGTGTTTCATAAGGTACATCACACATATCAAATATGTTTGCTAAATGATTTTGAAGTGTTTCACCAACTCTACATTTTGCTGATTGTTTTTGCGAAAACGATACCACATCTATGATAGGCGTTGTTACCGTAGAAATCTCATCTATAAACTCTTTTATCGAAACCGTTCCCTCCTGACACCTATTATATAGAGCTACAAGTTTTTCTATTTTCTCACTAGTTTCATTATATCTCTCATCTTTTTTTCTAAAGATATATGCATAATAAAAAGGTAAAACCTGTTCCATAATCTCTGTATTCTTAATTTGAAATATACTTGTTTCTGCTAAAAATAGATCCCTTAAAACTTCATCCGCATTATCAGCAACATAAGTTGCTGTAAGTTCAACATCTGTTGTATCGCGATAATATTCAAATGCCAATTCAGCCATTCTTTTAGTATCTGGCATATACTCGTCACGTACCGTTTTTAAATACCCTGATGGTCCTTGTATTTCATCCTTAATCCCCATAGTTCTTTTTCTCCTTTTACAACACATTCATAATTTCAGTCACTACCGCCCTTGCTAATAATGGTGGAACCGCATTCCCCACTTGTGTATATTGAGGGATCTCAACTCTCCTTTTCAAACCACCTGTCGTCCTTTTTCCCAAAAACTCAAACGAATCATCAAACGACTGACATCTAGCCATTTCTCTAACACTAAATGTTCTATTTTCCCATGGACTGATATAATCATCTGCTATTGTAACAACCGTTGCCGCAGGCTGATCTCCACACCATCTTTGACGTATATTTTTTTTCGTTAACAAAACCTCCGCCTCCTCCTTTGTTACGCCTCCCTTTTTATATAATTCTAACACTTCGGTCTCTGACAATTTCAATTTTTGGGAACACAATTTGACCAATGCATCTTTTCCCTTTAAATTAATTCCTGTTTCCATTACGCGCTTTTTCAAGTTAGTGCCTGACTCTCCTGATTTAAACAACGAAAATCTTTCTTTAACAACATTTGAGATATTAGAATATTCATTATTCATTATCTTTTTCGGTCCTGAAATTGGTTTTCCATTTTTAGAAGGAGTTCTTCCCATAATAGATTCTTTTTGAAACTGTGTTAAATTTGGACATTCTTTTCTTCTTTTTCTTCTATCTGAAATTAAATCCCCGATTGCATCAGATAACGTTAAATATTCTTCTTCTTTTACAGTTGGAATTGGGTATTTAGGAGCCTTTAATCCTTTTCTGTATCCTATAAAAAAAATTCTATTGCGTCTTTGCGGGACTCCATAATCTGCTGCATTCAAAATTTGAGGCTCTAATGTATCATAACCGATTTCTCTGAGCTCATTTCTTAAAATATTTGGAGTAACACTTCCATCAGGATATCTAATGCCCGTAATTCCAACATATCCCAAAAATTGCATATCAACAAATCCCTCAACATTTTCAAGAACAATATATTTTGGCATAATTTCACTAATCACCCTTACATATTCACCAAATAACATGTTTCTGGGATCAGACTTATCTCTTCTTCCTGCTCTAGAAAATCCCTGACAACTTGGTCCACCTATCATCAAATCAATTTCTGGAATTTCTCTGTTTTCAAAAATTTTCAAATTAGAAATTCTCTCTCTAATTATCTCTCCGGTCAAATCTTTGATATCAGAGCGTTCAAACCATGTGTTTTCCCCTTGTATTAAACCTAATTGTTGATGTCTGTTTTTATATGTAATTTCAACCATATCACTGATATCTGAGCTAAACAAAATATCAAACCCAGCTTGTATCAGCCCTTCAGAGCACCCTCCAGCACCACAAAATAAATCTATTGCATACGGCATTTATGCATTCCTCCATTCTCTCTACTTTAGAATAGCATAAGCCAACATAAAAGTCCAGGAAAAATTATATAATTTTCTTTATGAATCAACTTCATCTTTCATAATTTCCCACTGAATCGAAGCAGACGGCTGCTGAACTTAAACTCACCGACCCACAGATAATTTCCGTCGTATGCAAGGAATGTCGGCATCACCAGCGAGTCTTTTCCGGTCACACCAATCGTATCCACCGGCCGTCCCGGTATATTTCCCGTAAGCATTGAAGAATCATAATAGGTGCTGCCGCGCCCCAGAACACAATCCGGTTCGTTGCCGCCTGCCGCATTCTTATAATCGTTCCAAATCAGCACATAATTGTCCCCCTGATCCGCCACAACAAGTTTACCGTCCTTTGTGATCACGCAGTCCGTTGCGAAATTGAACGTCTTATGCTCCCCCTTATAGGTAAATTCATGTACCTGCTGCTTCGTTATATTTTTCAGATTGCTCAGATCATAGATCGTAACCGTCTTGCACAGATTGCCGCCCACCGATGAGGAGGCAACATTGCCGGATACGGTAAGAAGCGTTCCATTGGAAGCGAGCGAACCGTGCGCACCTTTGATCGTTGCAACCGGCTTCGTTGTACGGTTCGGGACTTGATCATATACATACACTTTGTTCGTCCTCGAATCTGAGATAAAGAAATACTTTCCACCGGTCGCGATCGCATCGATTCCCTGCATATTGACCGTTCCGATCGTACCGACCACGGCGCTGTTCCACTTCTGTCCGCTCGTCGGCGTACGGTTCCAGATGTAGAGCGAATTTCTTGTCGCAACCACAAGCTTTTTACCATAATATTGCACATCAACCGGAGACGCGACCGGATCGAAGGTGTAGACCATGTCAGCCTTGACCGCGCTGCTGTCCGGAATGTTTTTCCACACGGAAAGTGTCCAGTCGAAATCGGATACCGCAACGAGATTCTTACCATTCGTCGCCACATTCGGATTCATGATCAAACCATTACTGAGCAATGTGTTTCCGGTCACTTTTCCGCCCAAAGCATAGTTCGGTTTCGCTGTACTCTTCTTCGGCAAGCCGTTGAACACGGCAACTTTGTTTGCATTGTAGAGACTGACATAAAGCTTTCCGCCTGCGTAAACACACTGGTTGTAATCACCCGTGCCAAAGTAATAATATTTATCGCTTTTGCTATGCGACTGTCCATCACCAACTGTCAACGAAGGCTTCGCCATCGCTGCGGAAGATTTTGGCAGCTTGTTATAAATCAGCAGTTTGCCCGCATCAAGCAGCACCAGTTTGCCATCCGCTATGCATCCGCCCGGCTGTCCCGCTTCCAGCGAATACTGAAAATCCTCATGATCATTCGCCGACTTTGGATAGGACGTCCACACTCTGGAACCCGCATGACTTCCCCCGATATTGTGATCCCCGACCAACAGCCAGTTTCCGTCGGTAACGATCGTACGCGGCGTGCCTTCCGTCTGAATCACATAGTCAGCGTTCGTGTCATTCTCCGTCGGGATTGAATTCCAGAAAATGATCTTGCCGTCCCGCGTGTTCGTCACGATCATCTTGGTTCCATCCGTCCAGATTGCCCAAGGCCAGATGATTGTATCATCCGAAGTGCTTCCGAATGATGTGATTGCGTAATCCGCTTTCTGCCCATTTGTCGTCGGGATAGAATTCCAGACAAGCACACGATTATTATGCGTGTCCGTAACATAAAGCTTTCCATTTGCCACTGCCACCCCAACCGGCCAATTCATCTGATTTAACGCATATCCGCAGCTGCTGCTTGTAAAATTGCTCTGTCCCAACACAAGCGACGGTTTTACGGAAGCCGATGTCGGCAGAGAGTTGTACACAAGAACACGGTTGTTCCACGAATCACACACGAAGAATCGCTTACCATCTGTAGCAATACCATTTGGATGATTATAAACAGCCGCTCCACCTGACTTATCCATACCAAAGCAAGACAGCGCAAGATCCGCAGCCTGCCCATTGGAAAAAGCGTTACTCACTTTGCCGGACGCTTTCTTGTAGCTGTTGCTTTTGTTTACGGAAATGCTGACATCTTTAAAATACGTTACCGTGACTTTACACTTATAACTCTTGCTTCCGATCTTCGCCGTAATTGTCGTTTTCCCCGGCGAAATCGGATTCAGCCAGCCTTTGGAACTAATCGTCGCAACGGTCTTGTTTGAGCTTGTCCATATCGGTTTCTTTTTTGTTCCTGAGATTACAACCGGACATTTCTGTCCGACACTTACGGTCATATCCCCCGGCAGCATCACCTTTGCCGATGTCGTTTCAAGCGGTGTAAGAACTGTAAACAACATACAGATGACTGCAAGCAATGAAATGATTCGTTTCTTATCAGATTTCCCATACCATATCCTCCCATGTTAATATATATATCATTTTACCATAGAATTTATCCCCTGTATTGATTTTTATGGTATAATGAGATAACTGTTACAGTTAAAATATGTTACTCTCGAAATCTCCCAAACAAAAATTTCGAGCGTACATAAATGTATTTGGAGGATACTTATGATGAAATACGAATTTACAGACGACTGTCTGACTCATATTGATGAAATTGATGCGGAGCACCGCCGCTTATTCCAGATGATCAACGAAACGATTGCGTTGGCAAATGAGACGGACGATGTCGCGCCGATCGCAAACAATCTTGTTGCAGGACTCAAAAATTATGCTGCAACGCATTTTGCACATGAAGAAGCCTACATGGAGCGCACGAACGATCCTGAGCTTCCGCTTCAGAAATCCCAGCACGCTGCTTTCACGACAAAGGTAAATTCCTTTGCATTAGACACATCTTCCGAAGATGCTGCGCGTGCCTCTCTCCATGAGCTTTTGAATTATTTGGGACATTGGCTTTTAAACCATATTTTGTGCAGCGATATGATGATTGGCAAAATGCCACCTGTCGAAGCCAAGACAAATGATCCGTTTGCTTTCACAGATGCATTCAAGACCGGAATCGATCTGGTTGATAATGAGCATAAACGCCTATTTGAAATTATCCACGATACAAACGATCTCATCCATGAAGAACTTCTGCATGACAAATATGACGAGATTATGCGGCTTCTCACGGAGCTTCGTGAATACACCGAGTTTCATTTTGGTGATGAGGAGGCTTTAATGGAACGCATTCATTATCCGGAGATTGCAGCACAGAAACGCGCACATTCTGCGTTTGTGGCACGTCTTGTCGAGATTGATCTGTCTGAGCTTGAGAGTCTGGATGACAACCAGCAGGACTATCTACTTGAATTGATTGATTTTCTGCTCAGCTGGCTGACCAACCATATTCTGGCATGTGACAAAAAAATCGGAGTATACATGCGCGAGAACAACATAAACGAATAAACCGGAACGCAACAAAGGATTCGGATGCTGATGCACCCGAATCCTTTGTTTATGCACAGATATACTAGCGGAGCAGCGACATCGCCATCCTCCGGTAAGTGTGGCGTTTTCCGCGGATCGCAATACTATATGCAGTGATGTTATCCGGAATCGCCATACCCATGTAGCCGCTGTCACCGATATGATGGATATCGGCTCCTGCCATCTTGCACATGAGCGCGATCTCGCGGATCGTCGCCTCATCCGCGCCTTCCTGTGAGGTTCCGATCGTTGTCATGGCAAGTGCGCCTTTGGCATGTGCACGTGCGATCAGCTTATGCGCATATTCCATCGTAATCCCCGGAACGGTTCCCGGTGCCGGAAGCAGCAGGATGTCTGCACCCGCATCGATAAATGCGTCCACATCATTTTCCGTCAGAATGTTTTCACCACCCTCGGAGATCACTCCGGCTGCATGCATTTTCCCGGCAGTCAGGATCACGCGATCCCCCACCGCTGCCTTTAACTCGTTAAGTGCATGCACGATCGCATGGTTACTCACTCCAATTCCCGGATTTCCGGTCAGAATGATCATATCAACGCCCATGTCTGCTGCTTTCTTCGCATTCTCCACCGTCGCGCGGCGTCCCTCGGTCAGACTCCACACCGGATCCTTTTCGGTATCTTCGGAGATTGCCGCCGGCTCCAGATTGATGGCAACCATTCTTCCGGTCAGGCGCTTGATCTCACGAATCGCATCCGCAGGATCAACCTCCGGAAGCCCTCCGATCACCGGGTGATCCACATCAAAAATGTTGAGCATGATCAGATCCGCGCCCAGCGATGCCACAAACTCTGCGTTCGTAATATTTACGAGCATCGGTGTCACCGTTCCGATCGTCTCCGCCGCCATCACACGTCCCTCGCTCCCGGCGATTGCCTCAAGTTTCTGTTCCTTATTGTATGCCGCAAGCTCGCGCGCACTACAATCTATCAATCGTTTTGTCATTCTAATATCCCCCACTGTCTTTATATAACGCTATTCTATCACATATTTTACGGAATCGGCACCATCGTTTTTCATTCGTTTACACATCTTGAATTTTGCAATTTCATAGAAAAATCCTCGGCAAAATGCCAAGGACTTTATCTACAGTCTGACCTATCCTGCATCAACAGGATAGGCAAAATACTGACAAATAGGATAGGAAATTGATAAGTATTATAGTTTTCAGTAAATTATCTATTTAAAATTATATGCATGCATTTTAGCAGTTAGCGATAGTTCAGACGCACTATAACCTGTTGGCACATAACTTCCATTCATAGAATAACTCTCGTAATTACTATACCACGGATTCCAAATGCTCCATATACCGCTAGAATTATATCCCCGTAAAACGACTGCATGTCCCATATTTCCACTTTTTGGAAACATTGCAATAATGCAAGGTCTTCCAGCATTAAGTTCAGCGGTTAACACAGAATTTGTAGCAGTTGTGTTCAACACCTTAGGATTAAGACCAAATTTTTTGGAAATTGTACTGACTTGATCCCACGGAATTGTACTTTGTGTTGATGGGTTCGCTCCTAATGCCATAATCGCTATACTTCTTGCCGATGTTGTGAAAGTTGTTTGAGTACGAATAATTGCAGCTAAGCTATAAGCAACACACCAATTATTTTCTGCTTGTGTTTCTGTTATGTTAAGCGTTATATATTTTGAAACATCTCTTGTCTGAATTAAATTTAATTCTATATCAGACGACGATTTCACATCAACAATTATCCGTTTTTGTACTTCTCTTGAATTAACATTACTATTTCCATTGGATATGTCGTCAGGATATTCATACAAAGTGTATTGCTCATTGCCAATAATCGCAATAATCTTTGTACCTACTCTGTTAATGCTCATTGGATTGTCAACAGATGTCTTACTAGCAAGACTATTTAATTCCTTTGCCAAATGCTCATGTACGGTAAGGAAGCAAGCAACCGAAAACAAGAGATAGACCGCC
>ERZ791734.1328-NODE-1328-length-22042-cov-3.160458_pt1 | contig 22042 bp, 16 predicted proteins | sample MGYA00509953_ERZ791734 | MGnify/ENA primary metagenome ERZ791734 (study PRJEB30046, sample SAMN00792038) | human gut metagenome | study: EMG produced TPA metagenomics assembly of the A metagenome-wide association study of gut microbiota in type 2...
ATTGGAAAGCGCCCGGAAGGGGGATCCTTCCGGGCGCACAGGGATATCAAATTACATCAGAGGCTCCAGGCCCAGGACGGGGTGACCCTTTTCGGTCAGCCAGTTCAGCAGCTCCTCGCAGTCGGTGGTGACGGTCTCGTCGGCCACCATGTCGGTGAAGTTGTCGATGCCGTACAGCTCCTTGGCAGTCTTGTTCAGCTTCTCGGCAACATCGTCCTTCAGCTCCTTGGGCATCCAAACAATCCGCTCAATGCCGCCCTCAGCAGCCACGAACTTCTTGGAGGAGATGAAGTGACGGCCGTGGCCCATGTAGCCGGGGGTCTGAACGCCGCCGCCGGTGCAGGAGGCCAGTTCGCCGAAGGTCATACCGGCAGGGGTCATGCCCTTGTATTCCCGGTTGACGATGATCACGCCGTTGGACATAGGCTCAATGCCGCAGATGCACTCGAAGCAGCCGCAGGAGGTCATGGGATCCTCCAGCAGGGAGTACAGCGTGACATTCTCCACAGCGCCGTGGGTGGCATCGGCCACAGCCTTGTTGACGGACTCATACCGGCCGGTACGCTCGTCCAGGCAGCCCTCCTTGAAGATGGGCTGGCAGGGGCCGTTGGGGTTCAGCTCGTTGGTGGCCTTGGCATCCAGCCAGGACACGGCACCGCACAGGCCCAGACGCTCGGGGGTGACCACACAGCAGTGGGCGGGGGCGAAGGACTGGCACAGGATGCAGGTATAGTAGCGGTCCACGGACTCGTCGGTCATAGAGGCCAGACGGTCGTCACGGGCATTGTACCGGGGCATAGCCATCTCGTCACGGAACTTCTCCGCCTCAGCGGCATCGGTGATCAGGGTCACCTGGCACTTATCCACAACGGCATCGAACTCGTCCATAATCATGACGTACAGGACTTCGGCAAAGTCCTTCAGCCGCAGGCCCGCATCGTAGGCGGCGTTGCTCACACGGACACGGACCTGATTCCGCTGGCCGGTGTGCATGACACCCTCCATATAGTTGAACCAGGCGTGGAACTTCCGCTCGATGACGGACTCGAAGTCGGGCTGCATCTTCTTACCGGCAACCTCCACATAGGTTGCCAGAGCCAGATCCTTGGCCTGGTCAAAATCCGGTCCGATGATGTTGATCTTGTGGTCGGTAATTTCGTCCAGGTTCCGCATGACCACCAGCTCGGCCGTGGGGTTCTTGGAGGACCACATCTCGTTGTGCATGTCGGCCTTGCGGATGATCTCACCCTCGAAGGCAGCGGCAAAGGCCACGGGGATGGGCAGCTCCTTGACCTTGATCTTGATGCCCCGCAGCTCCAGGGACTTCTTGACGGTCTCATTGTGATCGGTGACGGATTCCAGCGCGCCGGGTACCTGGTTCTCGCCCAGGTCGATATCCACGACCACAGGGAAGCCCAGAGCAATGGCACCGGCACCGGCGGAGACCACCACAGAGTCAATGGCGCCGAAGGTGTTCACAAAGGCAGGCACACGCTCCTTGGTGTACTTCAGCAGCTCTGCCAAATTGCCGGGCTGCACATTGCCGAAGATCAGAGCGGCACGGATGGCCACGGTGACCACATGGATCACGGCGGTGACATCGTGGCCCAGAGGAATGACACGCAGCTCCAGGCCCATCTTCACGCCGCCCTCGGCGCACTGCTCAATGCAGTCGCCCACCATAAAGGTCATAATACCCTTGGACTGGTAGTCCTTGACAACCTTGACCACATCGGCGGGGTCGTCTGCCTTACCCAGGACCACGGCCACACCGGGGATATCGCCGGTGACCAGAGGCACGCCCAGGGAACGGATAATGGGATCGGGCACAAAGCCGATCCCGGAATCATTCTCGTAGGGGTTGGTACCCTCCACGTATTTCAGGCCTTCAATAATCTCAGCGCCAACAGCGGTAGCAAGACCGGCGTTCAGGGCCTGGCCCAGGTCCTCCTGATTGGTGATCAGGCTCTTCAGGACGCCCACACAGGCGGGCAGATCGCCAAGGGTCTTGACCTTCACGCCGGTAGCCGCGTAAATGGTCGGGAAGAAATAGGCAGTATCGGGGAATGCAATCTCCTTGTCTGCGCCATACTTGGCAATGGCATTGTTGACGGCATTCTCGGTCAGTCCGGCGACTGCATTGGAACCGCCATAAATCAGATCGGTTAATACACTCATAGAAATTCCCTCCTAAATCATCTGTGATTCTCCAAAATCACAGTGCGCGCGATAGAATGCTTTCTACCGTCCGCACCGGGGTCTTGCGTGACAAATCGCGGCACGCAGGAACACGAGTTGACAGTTTACAGTGTACAGTTTACAGTTGTGGTGTCCCTTCGGGACAATTTTTAAATCATCTTGATCCATTTCCGAAGGAAATTCCTTAACTGTCAACTGTCAATTGTCAACTGTCAACTCGTATACGGCTCCCCAACTGCAAAAATGCAAATGGCGGAGGAGGGAGAATCCCTCCCCCGCCGGGAAAGTCAGTGACGCATCACGCTGCGCTTACAACTCCAGGTAGGAGTCGGAGTACAGAACGTGGTTCTTGAAGATGTCGCAGGACTTGATGGTCTCCATCAGGCGCAGGTCGCAGGGGTTGACGATGGCAGAGGTCAGGCCCTGCATCATAGCCATAGCAACCAGAGCGGAGTCCATGATGGGCCGCAGAGTCTTGGGTGCGCCGTTGGAGTTGTTGGACAGACCGCCGGTGGACTTCAGGCCCTCGTCGGCGAACATCTTGATGGCGTTCAGAACGTCCATCTGCTTGTCCTGCATACCCTTGACGACCAGGAACAGGGGGTCGAACCACAGGTCGGTGGCTTCCATGCCCAGGCTCATGCCGCGCTCGAGCATATTGTGGCAGTGCTTCATGCGCTCCTCGTTGTCCTTGGCAATGCCGTCGGCAGAGCAAAGGGCCACGCAGATGGCATCGTTGGCAGCAGCCAGGTCGATGTAGGAGATACGGGAGCCGGCATCAGCAGAGTTCACGATGGGCTTGCCGTTGGTCCGGTTGTAGACCTTGATACCGGCCTCGATGGCCTTCTTGTTGGCGGTATCCAGAGCCAGAGGCACATTGTCGAAGTTCTCCTGCAGCAGCTTGACAGCCCACATCATACGCTCGGGGCCATCCTTTTCGGCAGGTCCGATGTTGACGTCCAGATAGGTGGCACCGGCAGCGATCTGCTCGGCAGCACGCTTCAGGATGGGAGCGGGATCCCGCTCGTCCATAGCCTTGCGGATAACGGGAGAGATGCAGTGGATCCGCTCGCCGATGGTGACGAAGGTCTTGGACTCGGGGTTGTAGCCCTTGTACTTGACGCCCATGTCCACCTTCTCGATGGCGGGCACCTTGGTAGCCAGCAGCTCCTCGAAGGACAGCTCCTTGACCTCTTCCTTGGGGGCATTGGCAGCCTTGGCAGCGGCCTCGGCGGCAGCGGCGGCGGCAGCAGCCTCGTACTCCTTATCCTTCATGTACTTGGGCAGCTGAACAGCCTCGGTAGGTCCGACGACCACGTTCCAGCCGGGCAGCTTCTCGGCGATCTCGCCCTTCATAACGGCGACCTTGCCGGGGATGATCAGGGTACGGTTCTTGATCTTGTTCTCGATGTCCAGATCGGCGAAGGTCTTCTTCACGGAGGTGGAGGAGAACTTACCGGCAGCCCAGGCAGTCAGAACGGACATACCGGAGGCGTCGGTGATGATCAGGTTCACGGGCTGGTTGGAACGCTCCAGCTCGCCGGAAACCAGGAAGTAGGTCAGAGCGAAGTCAACGGTCAGCGCGCAGGGGCTGTTCTCGTCGGCGCCGTTCAGAGGATAGATCTTGGACTCCACCTTCATGGGCTTCTGGGGATCGGTGAAGATGTTCTGACGCAGGCCGTACAGAGGCAGAGCCTGAGCGTAGGTCATGTTGTCCAGAACGATGATGGAGGCATACTTCTCGGTGAACATAGCAGCGTAAGCGGTCTCCAGGTGCATATCCCCGCCGCAGAGCTTGGCCAGATTCACAATGGAGGGATAACCGAAGCTACGGTCCCCGTCCTTGATGGCGGTACGGCGGACCAGAACGGCATTGGCCAGGGTCTCCTTGGCGGTCTTGCCGGTGACATCCAGAACCAGGTTCTTGTTGCCGGCGGCCTCCAGCTTCTTCACGGTGTCGTACAGGTCGGAGATGCTCTCGGCCCAAACGCCCAGAACAACGCCATTCTCCTTGGCGACCTCGTTCATAGCCTCCCAGTTGGCAGGGGTAGCGCCGTCCAGGATGGGCTTAGAGTCCTTGCACACAGCCAGAGCGGCCTTGGCGCACTCCACATCCCAGCACTCCAGGATCAGGTCCCGGCCGGTGGCAGCGGCCTTCTCCACCAGCTTGGTATAAGCGGCGGCATCGGTGCCGGCGTTGCGCACGAAGATGGTCTCCACGTACATCCGCTCGCCGATACGCTCGTAGTCGATCTTGGCCATGTCGGCCAGCTTCTTGTCAACCTCCTCCTCGGTCATGCAGGTGCACACGGGGACGGAGTACAGGTTCTTATTGACCAGGGTCTTCTCGTGACGGAACATAACGGTCTCGCCGCCCAGCTTGTGATCCTTACCGAAGGTAATGGTCTTCATAGCGGGGGCAGTGGCCTCGTTCAGCATTGCCTTTGCTTCCTCAGAGAAGTAGGGGCACTTATCAATAGAGATCGCGCCCTGGGCCACCTTCATGCAGAATGCCATACAGGTGGGGCTGCCGCACTCCTTACAGTTCTTCTTAGGAGACAGCTTAAAAATGTCCAGACCTTTCAAAGCCATGATATGTATCCTCCTTCCGCTTAAACAAGCTCGTTGATGAACTTCTTGATGGTGGCCACGGCGGCAGGATGACGCATAATGACAGCGTCGGCACCGCCGGTCAGGTCAGCAGCGGCGGTGGCAACTTCCATGCCGATCGCGCGCTCTTCCTGATCGCCCCAAGCGGGTTCATCTTCAGCGGAAGCAGTGGACTCCTTCACGCCCCAGCTGTCGGGAGACACGGGAGCGATGATGGGCATCTGCAGGTCAGCGTCGGACTGGTCCAGAGCGGCCAGACGGACGCGGTCCAGGGTGGAGGCGACGTACTCGTAGCCGTAGCCCACGGCTGCGGTACCGACGTTCATCACGATGGACTCAGCGGGAACGGTCAGGCCCTTGAGCATGATGTTCAGCTGCTTGGCCAGGTTGATGTCGTCAGCGGTCTCAGCGCCCACCTTCTGGCCGTAAGCCAGAGCGACGGAAGCGCCGACGGTCTTGTAGTCCTCGCTGCGGGCAGACAGAACCAGGATGTTCTTGCCCTGCAGGGCCTCGGCGACCTTGCTGAACAGCTCGCCGTCCTTCTCGATGTTCTTGCAGCCCATGATCACGATGGGCATGGACACGGCATCGGCAACGGCCTTGGCATCGTTAACGCAGTCGGCAACGGAGCGGTTGGCGCCGTTGGGGTCTGCAGACTCGAAGTGCAGGCACAGGAAATCCGCACCTTCCATGGTCTCTGCCTTCTTGGCATAGTCCACCATGGTGGTGCAGCCGGCGTAGAACTCGCTCAGGCCTGCGGACTTCCATTCGCCGGCCAGGTCGGAGATCTCGACACCGATCTTCGGTGCATGCTCAATGGGTGCATCGAAGGTGTAGAAGGGCAGCACGTTCTGGCCGCCGATGACAACTGCCTTATCACCGGTGCCCAGGGTCACGGCATTGATCTTGCCGCGGTAGGGCTGCTTCTTAGGTTCGAAAGACATTACAATATCCCCCTTAATAGATTTATGAATGATAAAAGAAGCGTTTGCTTCGAGTATCTATGGTTTACAGTCCCAGGTTCTCCATCAGGCGGCCCACGGCGGCCTTCATGGGAGAATCATCGGGAAGCTTGGCGGAAGGCTCGCCGTTGCAGTCGCAGCGGTACACGCCGTCATCCTGGGGCAGAACGCCGAACAGCTTCAGTCCGTGGCGCTGGATTTCCTCCTGAACGCCGGGCTCCAGCACACCGCCGGGTGCGCGGTTGACGATCAGGCCCATCTGCTTGGGATTCAACTCCATGTCGTTGATCATTTCGGCGATTCGGGCCACGGCCTGAATGCCTCTGCGGGAGCAGTCGGAGACCAGCAGCATGGTGTCCACCTTGGGGAGCGTCCCCCGGGCCACGTGCTCCAGGCCTGCCTCGTTGTCCATCACGACATAAGCATAGTTCTTTGCGTATTTATCCACCTGGGTTTTCAGGACGCCGTTGACATAGCAATAGCAGCCCTTGCCCTGGGTGCGGCCCATGACCAGCATATCAAAGTCGTCCTCTTCGATAAGGGCATTGTTGAACTGCATCTCGGCATAGTCTGCCTTGGTCATACCGGCAGGAATGGAACCGGTCTGCTCGGCGTGGGCCATCTCTTCCCGGATCTGGCCCAGGGTGACATCCGCCTCCACGCCCAGAACCTCATTGAGGTTGGAATTGGCATCGGCGTCCACCACCAGGATGGGGCCCTTCTTCTGACGGCAGAGATAGTCGATGATCATGCCGCAGGTCGTGGTCTTGCCGACGCCGCCTTTGCCGGCAACGGCAATGGTACGGGGTGTTGCCATAATTTTTGCTCCTTTTTGGGGAATGCCTCCCCGAAATTCCGGCCCCGGTCTCCCGAAAGCCATGCGCTCCGCTCATTTTGCGGAGGGTATCTGCCGGGCGCAATACGCCCATATCGATACAAAGATATCATATCACGCTTGAACGCAGAATTCAACCTAATTTTTTGGAAAAGTGTAAATTTCCTGCCAATTTTTTTCAAGCCTCAGGGCGTGTTTTTCGTTACTGTGCAATTCATAGAAAATTTCCCTTTTCTCCGTTGCGCCATTTGAAATTTCTGCTATAATGGAGACAAGAAAAACGCCACGAAGGAGGGTTTTGTATGACAGAACAATTGCAGGATTATGAACGCCGCCACCTGGAGCAGGTTCGCTCCCTGGCTCCGGAATGCACCCTGTTTTTGAAGCGCAGCGGCAAGCTTCCCCTGCCCGGGCCCTGCGACATCGCGCTGTACGGCAGCGGCGCACGGCACACGGTCCAGGGCGGCACCGGCTCCGGAGAAGTGAACTCCCGCTTTTCCGTCACCGTGGAGGAGGGCCTCCGGGAGGCAGGATTCCAGATTCTCACCACCGACTGGCTGGACCGGTACGACGCCGTCCGGAAGCAGGCCTACGCCGCCTTCATCAAAAAAGTCAAATCCGATGCCCGGAAGCACCACACCCCCGCCCTGGTGGAGGGCATGGGGGCCGTCATGCCGGAACCGGAATACGAGATTCCCCTGGAGCGCCGGTGCAGCACCGCAGTTTACGTTCTCTCCCGGATCTCCGGCGAGGGCAGCGACCGAAAAATTGTCCCCGGGGACTTCCTGCTGAGTGAGAGCGAGCAGCGGGACATTCTGGCCCTTCAGGAACTGTACCCCGTATTCCTGCTGGTGCTGAACGTGGGCGGTCCCGTGGACTTGAGCCCCATTGCAAGGGATGTGGACGACATCCTGCTGCTTTCTCAGTTGGGGACCCAGACGGGCACCGTACTGGCGGACATTCTGCTGGGCAGCTCCTACCCCAGCGGCAAGCTGACGACCTCCTGGGTCAGCAGCACAGACATTTGCCCCCAGGCCGAATTCGGCGAAAAAGAAGAGACACACTATAAAGAGGGTATTTACGTAGGCTACCGCTACTATGATGCCGCCCACATAAAGCCCCTCTTTCCCTTCGGCTTCGGCCTTGGCTATACGGATTTCCGCCTGGAGCCGGAGGCCGTGACCCTGGCCGGAGAGCAGGTGACCGTCAGTGCCCAGGTGCGCAATACCGGTGCATTCTCCGGAAAGGAAGTGGTACAGCTGTATCTTTCCAGCCCCTGGGGCGCGCTGGATCAGCCCGCGCAGGCTCTGGCGGCCTACGGCAAGACCCGGGAGCTGTCCCCCGGCGAAAGCTGCCGCATGGAGCTGCGCCTGCGTATGTCCGACCTGGCCTCCTTTGACGAAAGCCGCAATGCCTACATTCTGGAAAAGGGCGACTATGTGCTGCGCTGCGGCAATTCCTCCCGGAAGAGCAAGCCCATTGCCCTGCTGCGGCTGACCCAGGACGTTGTGACCCTGCAGGCCAAGCCGCTGCCGGGCAAGCCGGACTTCTCCGATTGGGCGCCGGAAGGCCCCGACCCCATGCCGGAGGGACTGCCGGTCTATGTGCTGGATGCGGCCTCCATCCCCACGGGGACCGTTTCCGACGCGCAGCCTGTGCCGCCGGACCCGAAGGTCCGGGCGCTGACGGACGAAGAGCTGGTATTTCTCAACATCGGCGGCTTCAAACTGAAAAGCCGCTCCGGCGTGGTGGGCGACTCCGGCTCCGCCATTCCCGGTACCGCCGGAGAAACGGCCTCCTGCCTGGCAGGCAAGGGCATTCCCACCCTGATCATGGCCGACGGCCCCGCCGGGCTCCGCCTGGCCCGGGACTACTATGAGGACAAGACCGGCGCTCACAGCCTGAGCAGCGCCATGCTGCCCACCATGATCGATCTGCTGCCCGGGCCTGTAAGAGCCGCCATGCGGCGGCCCAAGAAGCTGCCCAAGGGCGCGGAAATCAAGCACCGCTACGCCACCGCCATCCCCATCGGCACCGCCATTGCCCAGAGCTTCAGCCTGTCCCTGGCGGAGAGCTGCGGCGACATCGTGGGCGATGAAATGGAGCGCTTCGGCATCCACCTGTGGCTGGCTCCTGCCCTGAATATCCACAGGAGCATCCTGTGCGGGCGCAACTTTGAATACTTCTCCGAGGACCCCCTGGTCAGCGGTCTGACGGCTGCGGCCATCACCCGGGGCGTGCAGAAGCACCCGGGCCGGGGCGTGACCGTCAAGCACTTCGCCGCCAACAACCAGGAGACCAACCGCTACAATAACAACAGCAATGTGTCCCAGCGGGCCCTGCGGGAAATCTACCTCCGGGGCTTTGGCCTGTGCATCCGGGAGAGTCAGCCCCGGGCGGTCATGACCTCCTACAATCTCATCAACGGCACCCACACCTCCGAGAGCCGGGCGCTGACTACGGACATTCTGCGGGGCGAGTTCGGCTTCCGGGGCATCGTCATGACGGACTGGGTCGTCGGCGGAAGCCTGATGTACAACAGCAAGCGCTACCCCATGCCCAACGCCGGAAAGGTGGCCCTGGCCGGCGGCGACCTGTTCATGCCCGGCTCCCGGGCGGACTACAACCGGTGCCTTGCCATGCTGCGCCAGGGGACGCTCCCCCGCTACCAGCTGGAGCTGAACGCCACCAGGGTCGTGCATATGGCCCGCAAGCTCACGGAAGAAGAGCAGAAAACGAAAGAATAAGGAGATATTTCCCATGGAACCCACCCTTGCCTGGCTGGAAGACCCCACCGTATTCCGCGTAAACCGATTGGATGCCCACTCTGACCATGTGACCTACCTGGATATCCAGGAGCTGGCCGCAGGAAAAACCTCCCTGCGGCAGTCCCTGGACGGGCTCTGGCGCTTCCGCTGGAGCGAAAATCCGGAAAGCCGCCCCGCCGACTTCTGGAAGCCGGATTTTGACGACTCCGACTTTGACACCATCCAGGTTCCCGGCCACATGGAGACCCAGGGCTACGATCAGATCCAATACATCAACAAGCTCTACGACTGGGACGGCCACGCGGAACTCCGGCCCCCTCACATCGACTGGCGGCATGATCCCGTAGGCAGCTATGTCACCTGCTTTGACCTGGAGGAGACCCTTCTGGAGCACCCGGTGTGCATCAGCTTTCAGGGCGTGGAGCAGGCCATGTATGTGTGGCTCAACGGTCACTTTGTGGGCTACAGTGAAGACAGCTTCACCCCTTCGGAATTTGACCTGAGCCCCTACATTCATCCCACAGGCAACCGGCTGTGCGTAGAGGTCTACAAGCGCAGCAGCGCGGCCTGGCTGGAGGATCAGGATTTCTTCAGCTTCAGCGGCATTTTCCGCAGCGTCTATCTCTACGCCAAGACCAAATGCTATGTGGAGGACCTGTGGCTGAATGCATGTCTGGCCCCGGACAACCAGACGGGCACCCTGCGGCTGCGGCTGAAATTTGCCCAAACCGCCGTGCCCAAGGTCCACCTTTTCCTGGGCCACCCCAAGGACGGCGCGGTCTTCGACAGTGAGCTGCCGCTGGAGGAAGCAGATGGATTCTATTGGTCCCGGGAGCTGGTGCTCCCCGGCATCCGGAAATGGGACCACGACACCCCGGAGCTCTACCGGGCGGTTCTGGCCATGGAGGACGGCAGCTGCATCGCCTACAGCATCGGCTTCCGGCGGTTTGAATTAAAGGACAGGCTGCTGCTCCTCAACGGCGAGCGCCTTGTGCTGAACGGGGTCAACCGCCACGAGTGGAGCCCCACCGGCGGCCGCTGCATTACCCGAAAGGACATGGACGCCGCCATGGAAATGTTCCATGCCAACAACATCAACGCCGTGCGCACCTGCCACTATCCCAACCGGACGGAATGGTACGAGCTGTGCGATCAAAACGGCATTTACATGATGGACGAAACCAATATGGAGACCCACGGCTCCTGGCAGAAGGATGCCCTGGGGGGCACCGGTGTGGAGCCCAGCTGGAATGTACCCGGCAGCCGCCCGGAGTGGCGGGAGTGCGTGCTGGACCGGGCCAACTCCATGTTCCAGCGGGACAAGAACCATGTGTCCGTTCTCTTCTGGTCCTGCGGCAACGAGAGCTTCGGCGGCCAGGACATTCTGGACATGGCGAACTTCTTCCGCACCCAGGACCCCGGCCGGGTAGTCCACTACGAGGGCTGCTACTGGTGCAAGGAGTGGGGCGGCTGCTCCGATGTGGAGAGCCGGATGTACGCCACTCCCACAGAAGTCCGGGAATACCTGGAAAACGATCCGCAGAAGCCCTTCCTGCTCTGCGAATATATGCACGACATGGGCAACTCCCTGGGAGGCATGGAGAGCTACATCCGCCTGGGAGAGGAATTCCCCATGTACCAGGGCGGCTTCATCTGGGACTATATGGATCAGGCTCTCTGGCAGAAGAACGCCCTGGGCAGCGAATCCCTGGGCTACGGCGGCGACTTTGAGGAGCGCCAGAGCGACTACGGCTTCAGCGGCAACGGCATTGTCACCGCCGACGGCCGGGAGAAGCCCTGCATGCAGGAAGTGCGCTACTGGTACCTGCCAAAGGAGCAGCGGGACGCCTGGGACGCGGCCAATGCACAAACTCTGGCAGCCGTCCGGCCTCTGCCCACCCCCGGCTACACCCAGGACCTCGTCATCACCGAAGGCGACGGAGCCTGGGGCGTAAGGGGGGAGAAATTCGAGCTCCTCTTCTCCAAGCTTCACGGCGGCCCCGTGAGCCTGGTGTCCGGCGGCCGGGAGTGGCTGTGGCGGGCACCCCGCCCCGCACTGTGGCGGGCTCCTACGGAAAATGACTTAGGCTGCGGCTTTCCAACGCGCAGCGCCCTGTGGAGCGCCGCGGATGCCTGGCAGAGCTGCACAGGCTGGGATGTGGACCGGGGGGCAGACCACTTCGCCATCACCTACCGCTTTGGCTTTGCCGCCCTGCCGGGCTACGCCGCGGAGATCACTTATCGGGTGGACCGGGAAGGCGTGCTCACCGTCCAGGCCCTCTACCATGGCTTTGCGGGAGCCCCGGAGCTGCCCCTGTTCGGCCTGCGGTTCGCCACCCCCCAGCCCATAGAGGAAACCGCCTGGGTAGGCTACTCCGGCGAGACCTACCCGGACCGGTATAAGGGCGGCGTCTTCGGCAGCCATAAGGAAACGCCCCAGGTGCCCAACTATCTGGTGCCCCAGGAGTGCGGCGGCCACAGCTTCACCTGCCAGGCCCAGCTGCACATGGGTGACGATACGCTGACCCTTGAACAGGCGGACAAGCCCTTCTTCTTCTCCGCCATTCCCTATACCCCCGCCCAGCTGGAGCAGGCCCAGCACGTCTGGGAACTCCCGGGCCACTGCCGCACCACCGTGACCGTCGCCTCGGATATGCGGGGCGTAGGCGGCATCGACAGCTGGGGCACGGATGTGGAGCCAGCCTATCGGGTCTCCGGTGAGGAGGACCATTGCCTGCGCTTCCGGGTGATGCTGTAAAAAAGCGCTTGGGCTCCCCTGAAAGGGGAGCTGGCTCGGCGCAGCCGAGACTGAGGGGTTCCGGCTTTTCATCAGAAAAGCCTCCGCCGAAAGCGGAATACCGGTCCCAGTCCTCAAGGAGCCCAATATTCTGCCTGCGGCATGGTTTGGCCATAGGCCAAACCAAAACCCCTCCGGCCCTGCGGGCCACCTCCCCTTTCAGGGGAGGCAATTTCTCCTTTGATTTCATCCACCGTCCCGGCGCTTGCCGGGGCGGTTTCTTATGTTCTCGCTTATTTTCCAACACTTCAGATTTACCATTTTCGACACCGCCCGTGTCCTCCAAAAATGTCAATTGTGCATCGTTAACAAAAAAATGCCAAGCAAATGCAGCTATTTCACGAAAATTCGGAGATGCCTTTACAAAAATGTTAAATAGTGCTATAGTTTTTATGTCGCAGGAACAAGAAAATATTCTCTTTTCCTGAGACAATTCACCCTTTCCCCGGAAACGGGAAGGGAATGCAGTTTTAGGAGGAACTATAATGAAAAAGTTCATCGCACTGGTCCTGGTTCTGACCATGGCCCTGAGCCTGGCTGCCTGCGGCGGCTCCGGCTCTCCCAGCAAAAAGGACGGCGAAGTCGCTGTGTTCTGGTACACCTTTGGTGATACCTACCTGTCCAGCGTTCGCGCCGCTCTGAACACTGCTCTGACCAACGCCGGTGTCAAGTATCAGGACTATGATGCCAACGGCAGCCAGACCACCCAGACCGAGCAGATCCAGACCGCCATTACCAAGGGCGCTTCCGTCCTGGTTGTCAACATCGTTGACGCCAGCTCCGACGACGCCACTCAGGCCATTGTCGACATGGCCAAGAACGCCAACACGCCCCTGGTGTTCTTCAACCGCTCCGTTTCCGAGGAGATCGTCTCCGCTTATGACAAGGCTGCTTACGTCGGCACCGACTACACCCAGGCCGGCCATATGCAGGGCGAGATGATCGGCAACTACCTGGTTGCCAACTACGATGCCATCGACCTGAACGGCGACGGCGTGATCTCCTACGTTATGTTCAAGGGCCAGGAAGGCAACATGGAAGCCGATGCCCGTACCCAGTACGGTGTTGAGGATGCCGATGCTGTTCTGACCGGCGCCGGCAAGGCTCAGCTGAGCTTCTACGATGCCAACAACACCTCCAAGTACCTGGTTGACCAGAACGGCGCTTGGTCCGCTGCTCAGGGTCAGGACTACATGCAGACCATTCTGGCGCAGTACTCCGAGGCCAACAACAACATGGTCGAGCTGGTCATTGCCAACAACGACGACATGGCTCTGGGCGCAATCGCTGCCCTGCAGGCTGCCGGCTACAACAACGGCACCGGCAAGACCATCCCCGTCTTCGGCGTTGACGCTACCGACGCTGCCAAGGAAAAGATCGCTGACGGCTCCATGACCGGCACCATCAAGCAGGATGCCGAGGGCATGGCCAACGCCATCTCCACCATCACCCAGAACATGGCTTCCGGCAAGGCTACCTTCGAGGGTATCGACTCTGCCAACGTCGTGGGCACCTGGCGTGTAAACATCCCCTACTCTTCCTACACCGGCGAATAATTCTTCCATGCAGGCAGCCGCGCTTCGGCGCGGCTGCTTTTCTCAAATGGACAGCTTTCGCGCGCTGCCCGAACGCGCCCACGAAGCCTTTCCCGGGCGCGTACCCCAACTCAGGAGGCGAACAATTTGGATAAGAACAGCGAAACCGTCCTGCTGCGCATGGAGGGCATTACCAAGGAATTCCCCGGTGTCAAGGCTCTGGACGGTGTCAATCTGACCGTGCGGGCCGGTACGGTCCATGCCCTGATGGGCGAAAACGGCGCCGGTAAGTCCACTCTGATGAAATGCCTCTTTGGCGTTTACACCAAGGATGCCGGTCACATCTATCTGGAGGGCCAGGAGGTCAACTTCAAGAACTCCAAGGAAGCCCTGGAGCACGGCGTTGCCATGGTACACCAGGAACTGAACCAGGCGCTGAAGCGCAACGTCATGGACAATATGTGGCTTGGCCGCTTCCCCATGACAGGCCCCTTCACCAGTGAAAAGAAAATGTACGATGCCACCATGGAGGTCTTCAACGACCTGGGCATCAGCGTCAATCCGAAAACGATTATGAGCACCATGCCCGTGTCCCAGCGGCAGATGGTGGAGATTGCCAAGGCCGTCTCCTTCAACTCCAAGGTGATCGTATTTGACGAGCCCACCTCCTCCCTGACGGAGACCGAGGTGGAGCACCTGTTCAAGATCATCAATATGCTCCGGGACCGCGGCTGCGGCATTATCTATATCTCTCACAAGATGGCGGAGATCAAGCGCATTTCCGACGATATCACCGTCATGCGTGACGGCAAGTGGGTGGCTACCAAGCCCGCCGACGAACTGGAAATGGGCGACATCATCAAGCTGATGGTTGGCCGTGAGCTGACCAACCAGTTCCCGCCCAAGACCAACCACCCCGGCGAGACCTATCTGAAGGTGGAGCACCTGACCGGCATGTACAACCAGCTGAAGGACGTTTCCTTTGAAGCCAGGCGGGGCGAGGTGCTGGGTCTGGCCGGTCTGGATTCCTCCGGACGAACCGAGGTTCTGGAAAGCATCTTCGGCATCCGCACCCGGAAAGAGGGCACCATCACCCTGGATGGAAAACCCTGCAAGAACCGCAATTCCGGTGAATCCATCAAGAACGGCTTCGCCATGCTGACAGAAGAGCGCCGGGCCACCGGTATTTTCGGCGTTCGGAACATCCGGGAGAACACCGTTATTTCCAGCCTGAACCGGCACAAAAAGTTCGGCCCTCTGCTGAGCACCAAGAGCCAGGTTGAGGACACCCAGCACTACATCGACGCCATGCACACCAAAACGCCTACCCAGGAAACCCAGATCCGCAGCCTGTCCGGCGGCAACCAGCAGAAGGTCATCATCGGCCGCTGGCTGCTGACAGAGCCGGAGGTTCTGCTGCTGGACGAGCCCACCCGCGGCATTGACGTAGGCGCAAAATACGAGATCTACCAGCTGATCCTGAATCTCGCCAACGAGGGGAAAACGGTTCTGATGGTTTCCTCCGAAATGCCCGAGCTTCTGGGCGTCTGCGACCGGATTCTGGTTATGTCCGGCGGCAGGCTGGCCGGTGAAGTGGACGCGAAGAACACCACCCAGGAAGAAATCATGACCCTTGCCGCAAAGTACGTATAAGGAGGAACCCAACGTGACCAAACTGAAAGAACACAAGCCCTCTAAAATCGAGGCCTTGAAAGCCATGACCCCCGCTGACCGGAGACGGGCCATTTTCGATGGGATCATGAACAATGCCATGTTCATCATCATCGCTCTGGTAATTATTTACGTTGCCATCAAGAATCCCAGATTCCTGAGCATCCCCTCTCTTGTAAACATCATTAGCCTGACCGCGGCCAAGCTGCCCATCGCTCTGGGTGTCGGCGGCTGTATCATTCTGGCCGGTACCGATATTTCCGCGGGCCGTCAGGTGGGTCTGGCAGCCTGTATCTCCGCCGGTCTGCAGCTGACCACCAATAAGCTGTTCCCCGGCCTGCAGATCCTGCCTATCCCCGTGGTTCTGCTGTGCGTGCTGGTGGCCTGCGCCATGGTCGGCTTTGTCAACGGCTTCTTCATGGCAAAGTTCAAGCTGCACCCCTTCATCGTTACCCTGTCTACCCAGCTGATCGTCTACGGCCTGGTGCTGCTGTTCATGCAGCTGGGCACCAACGGCGGCCAGACCCTGTCCGGCATGAGTGAGGGCTATCGGAACTTCATTATCAAGCCCCTGCTCACTCTGAAGACCAGCAGTGGCCCCGTTACCGTCCCCCGCTATGTGCTGTACTCCACCATTATCACCGCCATTGTCTGGGTGATCTGGAACAAGACCGCCTTCGGCAAGAATATGTATGCTGTGGGCTCCAACGAAGAGGCTGCCAACGTCTCCGGCGTCAATGTCTCCAAGACCATCATCCTGGTGTTCGTCATGGCCGGTATGCTCTACGGCATCACCGGTTTCATGGATGCCGCCCGTATCGCCTCCGTCAACGCCACCACCGGCCTGAACTATGAGGCTGACGCCATCGCGGCCTGTGTCATCGGCGGTATCTCCTTCGTCGGCGGCATCGGCAAGGTCAGCGGCGCCATCATCGGCGTTCTGCTGCTGCAGATCATCTTCGCCGGTCTGAACTTCCTGTCTGTGGACGCCAACTACCTGTATATCGTCAAGGGTCTGATCATCCTGATTGCCTGCTCCATCGATATGCGCAAGTACCTGGTCCGGAAGTAAGCAATGGACGAACCCCGCAAAGAGCCCCAGCTTCGGGGCCTCTACGGCAAGGTAAAAATCCCCGTAAAGGTCCTGGATACGGTCATTATTGTTGGCTTCGTTGCTCTGGCGCTGGTCCTGCTGCTTGGTATGCAGAACCGAGGCTACACCGTCAGCTTCGATTCTCTGGGCGGTACCCCTGTAGAAACCCAAAAGCATATGTATGCCGAGCTGGTAGACCCGCCGGAACCCCCAACCCGGGAGGGCTTCACTTTCGCCGGATGGTATCAGGACAAGGATTGCATCTACGAATGGGACCTTGCCGCAGCCCCCGTCCAGCAGTCCATGACCCTCTATGCCAAGTGGGAAGCCAAGAAATAGCATTTGAAGAAGCGCTCCCTGTGAACCCGATCCGTTCACAGGGAGCTTTTTGCTTCGACTTTTCCGGGGAAGAGAAGGTATAATAGCAAAGAAGGCTTCCCCTGGGGGAAGCTGGCAGGGCGAAGCCCTGACTGATGAGGGGCGGGAAGCAGAACCAGTATAAGACAAGCTTAAGCAGTCTTATTCTTGACTGATAAAGCATAATTGCGGAGATTTCTCCTTGTCGGTTCTGCCTGCCGCCCCTCATCCGACCCGCCTATCGGCGGGCCACCTTCCCCCAGAGGAAGGCACTAGCACCGCTCAAAAGAGGAGGCCATACCATGCCCACGCGTGAAAGTGAAATCGTTGTCAGCGTACAGCAGATTCTGGACCAGGTCCGGCAGGTCGTTGTCGGGAAGGATGAGGCCCTTTTGTGGGCCTTGGCTGCCATTCTCTCCGGCGGACACATTCTCTTGGAGGATATCCCCGGTGTGGGAAAAACCACCATGGCCCTGTCCTTTGCCCGGGCACTGGATCTGGAATACGGCCGCATCCAGTTCACGCCGGATGTGCTGCCCTCGGATGTCACCGGCTACTCCGTGCCGGACCCCCGGGGCGGCATGGAGTACCGCCCCGGCGGCATCCTGTGCAATCTTTTCCTGGCGGACGAGCTGAACCGGGCCACATCCCGAACCCAGTCCGCCCTGCTGGAGGCCATGGAGGAGGGACAGGTCACCGTGGACGGCATCAGCCATCCCCTGCCCAAGCCCTTTGTGGTCATTGCCACCCAGAATCCCACCGGCGCGGCGGGCACTCAGCTGCTGCCGGACAGCCAGGTGGATCGTTTCACCCTGCGGCTGACCCTGGGCTACCCCGCCCCCAAGGACGAGGCCGCCATGATCAAAAATCGGCAGGGAGGCAACCCTTTAGATCAGATCCGGCCCATTCTCACACGGAACCACCTTCTGAATTTGCAGGCCATGGTGGCCGAGACCTACTTAAGCGACAGCGTCATCGACTACCTGGTGTCTCTCTGCGCCGCTACCCGGAAAAACGAGGACCTGAGCCGGGGTGCAAGCCCCCGGGCCAGCCTCTCCATGGCCTCCATGGCAAAGGCCATCGCCCAGCTCCGGGGCAGGGACTTCGTGGTCCCCGGGGATGTGAAGGAGGTCTTCCTGCCCACCGTCGCCCACCGGGTGCAGCTGTCGCCCAAGGCGGAAAGCCAGGGGAAAACCGTCCAGCAGGTTTTGAAAGCCATTCTGGACGCCACCCCCGCCCCCAGGCTGCGCTGATGCGGCGGGCCTGCTATTTTCTGGGACTGCTGGGCTGCGGACTGTGGTATCTGCTCAGCGGAAACTGGCTGAGCTGGGTGCTGCTGCTGACGTTGGCTGTCCTGCCCTGGCTGTCCCTGGCACTGACCGTTCCGGCCCTTTGCAGCTTTTCTCTGACCCCAACCGGTCCGGATCATCTCCGGGCAGGCGAAAGCGGGACCTTTCTGCTGCTGGGTGCCTGCCAGATGCCCATGCCGCCCTTCCATGGACGGATCCGTCTGCAAAGCCTGCGCACCGGCGAGACCCGGCTTTACAGCGAGGAACAGGGCTTTGTCCCCGAATTCTGCGGCGGCTACCAGCTGACCGTGTGCAGGGCCTGGGTCTCGGATTATCTGGGGCTTTTTCTCCTGCCCGTTTTTCGCAGAGGCCGGATGCGGCTCCTGGTCCGCCCCCAGCCGAAGCCCATAGAGGACCTTCCCGGCCTGCCGCCGGAGAACTGCGTCAACTGGCAGCCCAGCCGCAGTGCCTATGGAGAGAGCTATGAGCTGCGGCCCTACCGCCCCGGCGACAGTCTGAACCGGGTACACTGGAAGCTCTCCGCCAAAACCGGTGCCCTGACTGTCCGGGAGGCCCAGGCCCCCGTAAAGCAGATTGCCGCCATCAGCCTGACACTCTTCGGCACCGACCAGACTGTGGATACCGTCCTGGGCCAACTGCTCTGGCTGGGGCAGCTGCTCCTGGAGCGGGGAATGGACCTGGAGCTCCACGTCGCGGCGGACAGCGGCACCCTGGTCCTCCGCGCCGAAGACAGGGCCGGCCTGCTGCGGTCCGTCGATGCCCTGCTGTGCCTGAGCGCCCCGGAATCCCCCGCCATACCGGAGCCGGGCCAGGCCGGAACCCGCTTCACCCTGGGAGGGGAGCTATGAAAGAACGCATTCTCACGGCGCTGGAGGCGCTGCTGCTCTCCTGTGCCATTACCGCAGGGCCCATGGCCGCACTGGCCCACGTATACGCCCTGCCCCTATCCTGGGACACGCCTGCACTGGTCTGGTCTCTGAGCCTCCTGCTGGGACTGCTGATCCTTCCAAGACGCCGGGGCGGCGCGGCGGCGCTGGGTCTGGTCTGCTTCTGCACGGGCTTTTTCCTCTGGCGGCCGGAACCCAGAGCCCAGCTTATGACCCTGCTGGAGCTCATCAGCAAGCAGCTGAACGGCGTTTACCACCTGGGCTATCTGGAGTTCCCGAATCACACCGTGGGCACCGTAGAGCTGCCCATGGCCCTGGGGGGCAGCTATATGCTTCTGTCCGTTTCCCGCAGTGTGCTGCGGCGGAAAAGCAGCGCCTTGCCCCTTTTTCTCAGCATTCCGCCCCTGCTGCTCTGTGGCCTGCTGCCCCAGTTCCCCCCGGAGAGCTGGTCCTTTTTCCTCTGGCTGGGGGGAATGCTGGTGCTGCTGCTGAGCTCCGGCAGCCGGAAAAACAGCCCCCGGCAGGGCCTGATCCTTGCGGCCATGGCCCTGGTGCCCGTCTGCCTGCTGTGCGGCATTCTGTACCTTGCCGTGCCCCAGGAGGGCTATCAGGACCATTCCCAGGCCTTCCGACAGCGCTGCATCCGGCTCTTTGAAAGCGGCAAACCCACCCCGGCACCTGCCGCCATCCCGGCCCCGGAGCTGCAAAGGCGCGTAGACCTAGCCGCTCTCCGGGGTGCAAACCAGCCGTCCCTGCCGGTGCTCATTGTCACCGCCCCCACTTCCGGGGGCCTCTATCTCCGGGGCCAGAGCTATGACCGATACACATCCACCGGCTGGGAGATGTCCTCGGAGGTTGCAGACAGCTTTGACGGCTGGGGCGAACCCCAGGGGGACGTTCAGATCCGGACCTTTGCCCTGCAAAGTGTGCTGTATCTGCCCTATTATCCCGGCACCGGCACGGTGCTCTCCGGCGGTGCTCTGAAAAACACCGGCAGCATCCTGTCCTACAGCTTTCCCAAGTACCCCTGCGGCAGCGCAGCCTCGGCCCAGACCCTGGACGCCTGCCTGGCCCTGCCGGACAGCACCCGGGCCTGGGCCGAGGGCTACCCCTTTTCCGGGGACAGCACCCAGCAGACTGCCCAGGCCATTGGTGATTTCGTCCGGCAAAGCGCCGCCTATGACAAGGCCACCGGGGCCATGCCGGAAGGACAGGACTTCGCCCGGTGGTTTCTGGAAAGCAGCGAAACAGGCTATTGCGTCCACTTTGCCACCGCCGCCACGGTGCTGCTGCGCGCCGCCGGGATCCCGGCCCGGTATGTAACGGGCTTCCGCTGCGAGGCCACCGCCGGGCAGCCCCTGGTGGTCACCACGGAAGAGGCCCACGCCTGGGCGGAATACTACGACGCCGACCTGGGCTACTGGCAGATCCTGGAGGCCACTGCCTCCGGCGTTGCCCAGCCTGCACCCGCAGCCACCTTGCCTGCCGAGACGGCTGCCCAAACCGAGCCGACCCGAGCCCCGTCTCCGGATGCCGGCCCGGTTCCGGAGAAACCGGCCGGAGGCAGCTTCCCGTGGGCCTGGCTTTTGATACCGGCCTTGCTTCTTCTGCTGCCTCTGCGGCGGTGGACGGTGCTGTATCTCCGGCGGCAGCGAGCCCGGCGGGCAAATCTCAACCGCCGCTGCCTGCTGCTCTTTGCCAATGCCGAGAGCCTGAGCCATGCTCTGAGCACTGCTCCGCCGGAGGCGCTCCACGCCCTTGCGGAACGGGCCCGATACAGCCAGCACAGGCTGACCCCCATGGAGCTGAAGCCCCTGGAGGACTACCGCCGGGACTGCCGGGAACGGCTGGAGGAAAAGCCTCCGCTTCTTCGCTTTTGGAACAAATACATTCTGCTGCTCTATTAAGGAGGATATGCTATGGAAGAGAAATTCATTGCCGCCTGGGCTGCCGCCCGGGAAAAGGCCCTGGCCCTGGGCATCCGCATGCGCCCCGTTGCCCCGGAGGACGCCCTGAAAACCGCCCGGTATCTGCTGGACCACAACCGCTGCAGCGACGGCTTCGATGCCCTGGCCGCCAGGGGCCAGCTGGGGCTGAGCCTGGAGGCCCTGGCCACGGACAGGCGCTTCACCGCCCTGTTCACCGACGAGCAGGCCAATACCGCCCTGGGGCGGCTGCTGGACGCGGGGTATTATCTGCAAAATTAAACAAGCCTTAAAGTTCAAATAAACTCTCTTTAAGGACTATTTCAGCATTCTGTGCTATAATCCTGTTATCAAAAAACACAGGAGGTTTTCGGAATGCTGCGCTACTATCTTGCTTACTCTTCTCTGCTGCCCATGCTGGCGGCTGTGTGTATTCTGGCGTATGTGCCCTACGGCGTGTACGTCACCCGGCTCCACGGCCGGCGTTCCGGCCTTTACCATCTGGCCAAATGTGCCCTGGGGCTGTGTATTGCTTCGCTGCTGTATCTCACCATTTTCTTTTTCTATCCCAACATCACCTTCCACCCCGCCCGGCACCACCTGAATCTGCACCCCTTCATCTGGGTCACGGAGTGCTACGATGCAGGCCCCGCCGTCATGGCGGCCCAGCTGCTGCTGAACATCGCCATGTTCCTGCCTCTGGGCTTCCTGCTCCCCATCGCCGCCCACAAGCTGCGCACCCCCTTGTCCACCGCCGCCGTGGTTCTGCTGACCACCGTGGGCATTGAGTCCTTCCAGTATTTCATCGGCCGCAGCGCAGACGTGGATGATGTGATCATGAACTTCCTGGGCGGCATTCTGGGCTACGGCTGCTATATGCTGCTGAACCGGTATCTTTCTGACACCCCCTGGTGGACCGCCATGCTGGCAGGCGACCCCCTGACCCCCGGCGTGACCCGCCTGCACCTGCACACCGCCGCATAAACCCATTTCATGCAAAATCCCCGCCGATTTCTCGGCGGGGGTGCTTCTTTATTTGGGGCAGGAGATTTCCATAATGCGCTCGATGGTCTCATGGAGGGTCCGGCACTGG
>ERZ791734.1334-NODE-1334-length-21873-cov-8.301998_pt1 | contig 21873 bp, 25 predicted proteins | sample MGYA00509953_ERZ791734 | MGnify/ENA primary metagenome ERZ791734 (study PRJEB30046, sample SAMN00792038) | human gut metagenome | study: EMG produced TPA metagenomics assembly of the A metagenome-wide association study of gut microbiota in type 2...
ATAAACAATTAGTAAAAATCAAATTCGTCTCTCGGTTAAACACACCAGCTTACTGAAAGTTATCTCTCTGTTAATGCTTCAACAATGTTTTTCTCAATATATTCTACTCTGTCAAAAACCATGGGCTTAAAATGTGCAGTTATAGCTACTACAATTTGATTTTTTCTATCAACATATATAATATTACCACCATCACCGATAGCGGCAATTACCTCTCTTGTTCTGTGAGGAAGCCACCACAAAAATCCATAATCCTGATTTCCAAATTTCTCATCAGTAGATACATAGGATTTTGTCATCATCTCAATCCACTTCTCACTTATAATACGAGTATCATTATAAACACCATTATTAAGCACCATTAAACCTATCTGTGCCATTTCATAGGCTGAAAGAGATAATCCCCAACCTGCAGTTGGCATACCTGTCGGGTCCAAAAACCAAACCTTTCCGTGGTCGTTTTTGTTCATTAAATACTCAAACTGGTCTTCTTTGCTCTCGCAACCTGCATTGCTTCTTGGTTCAATTCCTAACGGTTTAAAAAGATATTCGTTAGCAAAATCAAGCACATTCATACCACTTGTATTTCTGATAATTCCCAAAAGGATTTGAACACCAAGCGTGTGATATCTGAATTCATTCGTGATACCTTTGCGACCACCCAAAACATCCAGTGTTGTCAGTGTCCAATCATCCGATGTACAAACCTTTGTCCAAGGTTCGCTCTTTCCCTTATAAGGTGCTGTCATTGTAAGCAAATGTTTAATTGTAACTTTAAATATAGTTTGCTCTCCTCTTTTAGGAGTGTACGTTTCCTTGTAATAGTCCATCACATAGTCGTCTACACTTTTTATCAAACCTTGGTCAATGGCAATACCTATCAACAATGATGTTACCGATTTTGTTACACTCATTACATTCATTGTATCGTCCTTTTTTAAACCATCCTTATACTCTTCAATTTCAAGTATGTTATCTTTATAAGCTACAATCTGTTTTATATTAATATCGTTTTTACTTGAATAAGTATCTAAAACTTTCTTCATTAAAACTTTCTCCTGTAAAGCAGTAAAAAATCATATTATTTAGACGTCCTATAATAAGCCTAAGTGAATTAAAAAATAATTTCAATAGTTTTTTCATAAAAAAAGATATCTAAGTTAATAGACATCTTTTTCACAACATAAAATTCAAATTTTCCATTCCATATAAAATGGTCAAGTTGCATTACCCATATATAACAAATTATTAATGCTTGAATAGTAAATTTATGTTCAAAACTTTCTACTTAAACTTCTATTTCCGAGCTTTCTGGACTTTCTGGGATCTCCGGCAATTCGCCCTGTGCCTGCGTATCATTTGCTACTCCTTCCGGGTCGTATTCTCCACCTTCTTCATCCCAGAGTGAATCATATTCCTTCTGCTTTTTCTTCATGGAAGCCATAATCATCTGCGCCTGTTTCGCTCTTGCATACATATCACTGTCATATTCCATGACCTTCTTCTCATCTGTGTAGGGCACTTTATCTCCTGCACACATTCTGGCAACCGTAGTCATGATTTTACCAATCGTTGCCCCCAATCCCGTCTCTGGATCTGCCAGTGCTCTGGCATTCTCTGCATTGGACGCATTACACCACTGTTCTTTCAGACCATCCAGTACACTTTCATACTTGTCAAAATTACTCTTTGCTTCATCATATGAAAACTGGAGCTGATCTACCTTCTGCGACCATTCCTCGCTATCGCTGTGTTCTGCCTTTTCCTTTGCCTCTTTTAATTTCTTATAAATCTGGTTCTGGTTGTCATGCAACTGATTACGATATGCCTGATACTTTGGAATTGCTTCACCTAACTTCATACTCTGCTCACTATACCTTTCTGGCATCTGCGAATTTGTGCCTGGCACAAATTTGCCGTGTGAAAAATCTTCCATATATGGATTTTTCACACTATCCTCCATGATTTCACCTGTTCAAATCCATTTGCAGTTACTATTCACTGTACCTAATAATACTATAGTATATATCGGCTAAAGCTTTCCATATTATAACAATTCAGCCATACCACTCATAAGCAGCCAAATTGTATAAACTGGCTAAACTGTTACTCCATATCCTGACTTTTGCAGCTAAAAGAATATAAAACACCCGTCAAACCCAGTAAATACAGGGCTTGGCGGGCTTTCTGCTTTGTCAGATTTTCATGGTGTTTTTTCTATTTTTGGTCTTTGCTAAAACTTTTTTTATTTCCCCTAGCGTACGGATACGTTTTCCAAAATCAATATCTGTAACTTTTCCGATATCTTTTAAGACTTCATCGTAATAATCAAACAGATAATACATCATGTCGATAATTCTTGTCTGTGGATGCCCGTCTGTTCCGATTGTAGCAACCGTTGTAGAATGGATATCCTCCACCAGCAACTTTATGTACTTGAGTCCTGTTGTCATAACGCTGTCCTTTCCTTATTAATATTGATTAGGGTGTGAAAAGGTGATTTTCCTGCCTTTTCACACCCTAATCTAATATTTTATATACGAATCCTTAGAATTCGTAAGGTGGATTACCTGAAAAATCAGCGATTACTCCATGGGGATTTTCCAGATAGAATACCTCAAAAATCGGATTATCGGCTGTCTGATACTGTCCTTTAACGATAGGATTGTTCATGCATCCTTCTTTTACGCTCATATTATTCTCGAATACTGCCTTGCCGCGGAGACGAATCCATGCATACTCGGGAGAAGATACGGACACTTCAATTTCAGGATTAGCGAGCATATCCTTGTACACATCCTTTGTATTGTTGGTGCAGAACCAGAGCTTTCCATCCTGTTCAAAGCAGAACATGAACGGACGGCACTTTGCCTTGCCATCACGACCTACTGTTGCCAAATACTGTACCGGGTTTGCATTTAAAAATTCTACTACTTTCTTCATGATAAAGTACCTCCTGTGTTTTGTTGTAATCGTTTTGGTTACATCTTATAGCGGTACTATATCATTGTTTAGTTGTAATGTCAATAGTTACATCAAAGTTTTTGTAACTTTAGTGGTTACACTGTTCTTCTATATCTAATGCAATATCCCGTTTCACATCTGCCAGCGTAATGGCAGCCAATTCTCTCTCCATGGCTTCCTGTACTTTCGCCAGCTTATCGTCCAGAACGTGATGAATATTTTTTCCTACCGGACATGCCTGGTTCGGATTCTCATGGAAATGAAACAATTCCTCATCTGGTGTACACTCTACCGCTTTATATATATCCAAAAATGTAATCTCATTTAATGGCTTCGTCACAGTAACACCACCGGTTCCTCTCGATACTTCGATCAATCCTGCCGCCTTGAGCTGCTGAAGAAGCTTCCTTACGATGACCGGATTCGTGCCAATACTGGCAGCCATGAAATCACTGGTCATCTTCTGGTCTGTAAATGTATCAATACAGGCAAACATATGAATTGCCATTGTAAATCTACTGGAAATCTGCATCTTAATCCTCCTGCCTTTCAGCATAATCATAGCAGAAAGGTGTTGTAATTTCAATGGTTACATTGTAACTAAACATTACAAAACGACACTAACACAATAAAATTGTTAAGGAAACAATCGGAGTTGGTGTAAACGAAAAAACAGTCTTGCGGTTTGAAATGCTTCTGATTTTTGTAATTGATGATTGATTGAATGATAAGGGATAAGATACGATATGCCAAACTGTATCTTGATGGTACAATGCAGTTGTGGGTGGATGCAGAGGATTCCTTAGAAATTTAATTTAAAGATAAAATAAGGGACAAATAACCCTTTTAGATTTATTTGTCCCTATTATTCTTATATTTTTGCACAGTCCATTATGATTTTCTGACACATATCATATCCTAATACAGAGCTGTTCAAAGACAATGTATAATTGCCTGCCATTCCCCACTTCTGTTCCGTATAAAAATTATAGTTTGTTCTGCGTCTTTTATCTGTATCATTTATCATATTTATAGCATCAGTTTCTGTAACATTATACAATTTACATATGCGCTGTACTTTTTCCGGCATATCCCCATGAATAAACACATTTAACACATCATCCCTGTCTTTCAGAATGTAATCAGCATTTCTTCCAACGATTACACAAGGCTCCTTTCCAGCCAACTCCAAAATAACTTTTCTCTGTGCTTCATATACCATATCTTCTATGGACTTTCCTGTAATGTCACGTCCGGCAAAGGCATATGCAAATAAACCTTTCTTTGGAGATAACTCTGCATTTTCCTTAATGTACTCTGGTGACAATCCTGACTGTTCTGCAATCTGTCCAATAATATCCTTGTCATAATATACAATGCCAAGTTTCTTTGCCACTTCTTCACCGATAAATCGACCACCGCTTCCAAATTCCCTGCTGATTGTAATAATCCTTTTTTCCATTTCCGGTTCCTCCTTAATTCAAAACATCTACTTTATTCTTTCTAATTCTCTTTAAAAATACATATCCTACCAGACATGAAATAACCTCAGTTATTGGAAATGCCCACCAGATAAGTGAAACTCCCATCTGACCATTTCTGACAAACGCAGAAAAAATTCCAGCCAGTGGCAGGATAATGATAAGCTGTCTCAGAAGAGAGATAACCAATGATTCAACGCCGCCATCCAGTGCCTGATAAATTCCCTGATAAGCAACATTTATTCCAGCAAACAGAAAGCTTATTGAGATTATCCTCATTGCTCCGATAAAATATTCCCTTGACTGTCCTGCATTGAACAAAGTTGCAAAAGCTCCAGGAAAAATTTCAGTAATTGCAATTCCAAGAATCATCAATACAACTGTATAGATCAGTCCATACCTGATCCCATCCTGAATTCTCTTTTTACTTCTCATTCCATAAGCAAATGCAATAATCGGAGTGATTGCATCTCTAAGCCCAAAGGCAAGGAATAATACAAACTGCTGTACTTTATAGAACAATCCATATGCAGTCTGTGCGGAAGGACTGAATTTTAAAATCAGATTCATCACATATACCATGATAGACATAAGTGCCTGTGCAATAATTGCAGGAAGTCCAATTGCATATATTTCCTTGATTATTCCGCTATCCGGCTTCATATACTTTACATCATGTTCAAATTCCTTATTCATTTTCATATGAAATACAAATAATAATATTGCAGACGCAACCTGTCCAATAACAGTTGCATATGCAGCTCCCTTCACTCCCATTTCAGGAACCGGTCCAATACCATAAATCATAATCGGATCAAGAACAATATTCACCACTGCACCCACAACCTGACCTTGTTACTTTCTGCCACCTTAATAATCCTCCTTTTCTGCATAAAAAAAGTGTGTACTTACCTCATAAGCTGGACTTACGCTGATAAGCTACACACTTTATAATGCACTATATATTTTAATGATGTGCGACAGCAGGTGCACAAAAACGAGCAGCTAAACTGGATTTACGCTAGTCTGCTACTCGTTCATTCATATATTATATTGTTGTTTTTTTTTAAAGTCAAATAAAAATTATTTTAAAAGAGCACTTTCTAAATCCTGAAGCATAACATCTAGTGCATTGATTCCGCCTTCTGCTGTATACCATACGTCAGGATGCTCAAGATACACAATATTTCCATTCTTATAGGCATCTGTACTCATTACAAGTTCGTTTTCCATAATCTGCTGTGCCATCTGCACACCTTCTGTACCTATCGCCCTGTCACGATCCATCACAAAAATATAATCAGGATTTTCCGCTACAACTGTTTCAAAAGATGACTCATTGCCATGTGGTGAACCGGCATTTCCTGATTGGCTATTATTATTCTTATTATCTACATTTTTTGTCTGTGTATCCTTTAAATTAGAAGCTGTAAGATTATTAAAACCAATTTCTACACCAATAATAGAGCATCTGCCATCATTACCGAGAAGATTAAAGCTTCCGCTTGTTGTCATCCCGACAAGTGCTGTTTTTCCTTCTGCTGCAGCCTGTAATGCCTCAATACGTTTTGCAAAATCAGCAGTCTTTTTCTCAACCTCTGCCTCCATTCCAAACAGTGAGGCAATGCTTGCCGCATTCTTTGTAACACTTTCCACAAGTCCAATCTGTGTATCTGTTGAAAGATAAATAACCGGTGCAATTTCATTTAACGCATCATAAGATGCTGATAAACGTCCTCCAATAAAAATAACATCTGGTTCACATTCCATTACTGCTTCCATATCTGCTTCTTTAATTGTTCCGAGATTCTTTATATCCTTATTTTCGACATAAGCAGATAGATAATCTATTGATGTGCCTGCTGTCCCGACTACTCTGTCGCCAAGACCAAGATTATCTATTATATCAAGTGCTGCAAGATCAAGAACGGCAATTCTCTGTGGGTTATAAGGAACAGTAATCTCTATTTTCTCCTTGTTTCCATTTAATGTTGTAATTGTTACAGATTCCGGCGCCTGCTCTGTTGCTGCCTTGACCTCTGAATCACCTGATAATTTTGTTTTATCTTCCTTTACCTGTCCGCACGCCGCAAGTCCTGCTACCATTAATGACACTAATAAAAGTGCTAATTTTCTCTTCATTATTTGTCTCCTCGCTTTTTTAATAATAAATTGATAATGGTTTCCCTTGAATGTTCAGTATTTCAAAGTCCACCTGATAAATTTCCGACATAACCTCTTTCGTAATCACCTCCTTAACTGTTCCATATTTTTTTATCCTGCCCTCTTTGAAGGCACAGATATAATCTGAATAAAAAGCTGCGTAATTGATTTCATGGAGTACCATAATAACTGTTTTTCCCAGTTCATCACACAATCTTCTTACTATTTTCATCAGATTTGCTGCATGATATATGTCAAGATTATTGGTCGGCTCATCCAAAAGGACATATTCTGTATCCTGTGCTATAACCATTGCTATATACGCACGCTGTCTCTGTCCGCCTGATAATTCATCAATAAATCTATTTCTGAACTCATCAAGTTCCATATAAGTAATGGCTTGACTTATTTTTCCTTCATCTTCACCTGACAAACGCCCTCCACAATGAGGAAAACGTCCAAATGTAACCAGTTCCTCTACAGTAAGCTTCATCTGTATCTGATTACTCTGTGTTAAGATTGCAAGATGCTTTGCCAGTTCTTTACTATTCCATTTTTCCAGTTCTTTTCCATGAAATGAAATCAATCCTTGATCCTTTGCAACCAGTCTTGATATCATTCCCATAACTGTAGACTTTCCTGCCCCATTAGGACCTATAAATGATGTAACCATACCTTTATGGATTTCAAAAGATACATTGTCTACAACCGTACTTTTGCCATAATTCTTTTTTAATCCCTGTACCTTCATCAAGCTCTCCTTCTAAGCAATAAATACAAAAAATAAATTCCGCCAAATAACGTAATAAACACACTGACGGGAACCGCATATACAAATATTTTTTCTACAATGAGCTGCCCGCCAATCAAGATAACCATGCCAAATAATACAGATCCGCTTATCAACTGCGTATGTCTGTACGTTTGAAGAAGCTGTCTTGAAAGATTAGCAATAATCAGTCCAAGAAATGCCAATGGTCCTACCATTGCTGTTGCCACTGCAATATATAGCGTTACTCCAAGCAACAGTCTGCGGATACTCACATCATAATTAACCCCCAGATTAATTGCCTGATCCTTTCCCAAAGTCATGACATCAAGAATCCTGAGTTCTTTTCTCAATGCAAATGCAACAATTATGAGTACAGCAACAGATAAAATCATAATTTCTGAATTTACATTACTAAAGCTTGCTACAAGCGTTGTTAAAAGTGTGTCATACTCATTAGGATCCATAATTCTGGTCATAGTACTCTGTACACTTGAAAACAGGCTTGTCATTACCGTACCTATCATAAGAACATACAAAACATTATTTTTTGTTTTTTTAAAAAGAAAACTATAAATAACCGTTGCAATTATTCCCATAATTATCAAGTCAATAATAAACGAGTAATCAGGATTAACCACCAATACACTTCCTGACCCAAGTATAAATACAAGAATAGTGTGTATCATTGTATATAATGCGTCCATTCCAAGCAGACATGGCGTAACTATTGTATTATTAATAATTGATTGAAAAACTATTGCCGCACTTCCAATCGCATATGCGGTTATAATCATTGCTATTAGTTTTGGCGTTCTTATTTTCATTGAATACTCTACTAATTTCCGATTACCGAATTTCACTCCCACTGTCATGTACAAAACACAGACCAGAATAACCAGAAGCAATATAATAATAAGCTTTTTATGATTGTGCTTTGCACATTTCTGATTCATTGCCACCCCTCCTGATTTCTATAGCTTTATTACCATTTTTCAGCCGGTATAAAAGCATTGCAATAAAAATAATGCTGCCTGTAATTCCGACTATCAATTCAATTGGCAGTTCATATGGACGGATCACACTTCTTGCAATTATGTCACACAGCAGTACAAAGACTGAGCCAAACAGTGCTGTATCTACCAAAGTTCCACGAATACGGTCTCCTTTAAACATTGCTATAATATTCGGAACAATAAGGCCTATATAGGAAATAGAACCGACAATCACTACTACTGATGCTGTTATCATAGCTGCAATAGTAAGTCCCATAAAAAGTATCAGATTATAATGAACTCCCAGATTTTTTGAAAAATCCTTTCCCATTCCGACAATATTAAAATGATTGGCATAAATAAAAGCTAATATTACAAGTGGAACGACAAGATACATAATCTCGTATCTGCCCCTCAGAACCATAGAAAAATGTCCCACAAGCCATGTTGATAATGCCTGTGTCATCTCGTACTTATACGCAAGAAAATTCATCAGCCCTGTTATCACATTTCCAAACATTATTCCTACCAAAGGCACCATAACTACATCCTTGAACTGAATGTTCTGAATAAATGCCACAAAAATCCATGTTCCTATTACTGCAAATATGAAGGCAAATACTGTTCGTCCCCACAGCGTTGAATCTGGCATAAATATAAGTGCTATCAATATTCCAAACTGCGCAGACGAAATAGTAGCACCTGTTGTCGGCGAAACAAATTTATTCATACAAATCTGCTGCATGATCAGTCCTGCAACACTCATTCCTGTACCAGTGCAAAGAATTGCCAAAAGTCTTGGCAGTCTTGATATAAAAAATATTTTTATCGTCTCCATATCTTCGCTAAACAAAGCTTTGGGACTAACCTCCAATACGCCTATAAACAAAGATACTATCGATAGAAACATCAGAATCAATGCAAGAATAATTGTACTTTTATAATTCCTCAAATATATTCTCCTTTCTTCGGTTAGTTGTCACTGACTTGAATTAGAATATCCTACAAACGAATTATTTTCAATAACGCACTTTTGGGTAAGTATAATAATCATAAAAAAAGAACCTTCTCACTTTATCATCCAACGTAAAAAGATTCTTCAGGCTTTTCTGCCTAATCCGACACATCAACCGACTTGTTTTTTGCATACTTTTTCGTATACTCGCATAACTTTTCAACAATGTCTATTAATTCCAACTGTTCTTTTGCAATAGCATATATAATTGTTTTAGGTGGGTTATTATTGACTACTGTTTTTGTGATTATTCCACTTTCTTCCAGCTCTTTTAATTGAACAGTAAGTACTTTTTGCGAAATATCAGGTATAGCTTTTGTTAAAAGCGAGAACCTGTTATCTCCATGGGCAATATGCCACAAAATCCTTAGTTTCCATTTCCCACCGATCAAATCATTCGCCAATACTAATGCACATGTGTATTTTATTTTTATTTTAGACATAATTCAGCTCTCTTTCTTTTATCGTCTTAACTTTTTGGTTTTGAGATTATGATATTATTATTTACATAAAAAAATAATAATAGTCAAACTAATTTTTTTAACAACCACCCAATTTCATAGTATAATTACCTTAAAATCTATCTTTTAGTCCATTGCGAAACGCCCCATTCCTCACACAGAATTGCGCGGCTTTCATAAATACCTAAAATTATTTATTCCCCCAAAGGAGATTCCACCTCATGACTTCACTAAACACAAAATATAAATTATTAGAAGAAATCCTTGCCGACCTGATTCTGGAAGAGCAGGCTAAGCTTGGCTACCGTAAAGAAAGCATACGTTTCTACTTTCCGCTAAGCTCCCTCAGACACATATTCAAGAATGCCTCCAATGCTGATGAAATGCAGTCTCTTCTAGCTGATTTTCCAGCCTTTATGCAGGAACACTATGGTGCAGTCAACGTCAGTCATCGCATGGAGCGCTTCTGCTTCCAGTTATCAGAACAGGCATCCGAATATGTACATCTGCATAAAGATCCCGATGACTTCATCCTGCAATTAGTTGCCCTGATGTCCAACCATGACACTACCATGACGCAAATTATTGAACTATTCCACAAGCAGCCCTGTGATTGCATCATTGAGGATATCACTGACGGCGAATTTGATACCGCCATTCACTTCATTGATTCGACTGACCGTTATTACTACTGCTTCAAGGATGAGGGCTGTCATATCATTTATCACCGCTTTTTACCGGAAGATTATGCAGAACTGCTCTAAATCATAAACAAGCAGGGAGCTCTAAATATATCTCCCTGCCTGCACATTCCACATTTTGCTGTATTTTCCACCTGAATTTAACAATTCCTCATGAGTTCCATGTTCTATGATTCTTCCATTCTCCATCATATAAATGCAGTCTGCATCTCTGGTAGTCGAAAGTCTGTGAGAGATAAAGATCACGGTCTTGTCCTCTGCAATCTGGTGAATTGCCTGATTCAACTGATACTCTGCCATAGGGTCCAAAGCGCTGGAAGGCTCATCCATAATCATCACCGCCTTATTACGATAGAAGGAACGCGCAATTGCAACCTTCTGTCCTTCTCCCCCTGACAGATTCACACCCTGTGCTTCAAATTCTGTGGTCAGTGGCGTATCGATCTGGTATTTCAATTTATAATCATCCACTGCGAATCTGGCGCGGTGCAATGCCTTTTCCACCTGATACGTTTCTTCTTTAGAATGTTCACACACATCCATCACCACATTTTCCCTGATTGTTGCTGCATACATCTTATAATCCTGAAAAACTGTACCAAAATCTCCCTGATAGTCTTTTAGACGAAACTTCTGAATATTCCTGCCATTCCTTCTAATCTCGCCGCCCGTCGGATCATAGAGCCGCAAAAGCAGCTTTACGAGGGTCGATTTGCCAGCGCCGTTATACCCGACAATTGCGATCTTCTGCCCTTTCCTGATCTGCATATTGATGTCATGCAGAATCTCTCTGCCTCCCTGTGTATAGGCAAAAGACACATTCTCCAGCGTGAGTTCTTCAAATTCCTCCTGCATGCTTTCCTCTCCATCCTTTATCTTCACCTGATACCCCAGGAAAGAGCGTATCTTACCGATGAATGTGCTGTTCATCTCCAACTGAGGAGCCAGCTCCGCCAGCTTATTACCACGCTTACTCATATATCGAACCATGTTATTCAATATTACAATCCCACTGAGTGTCACACCGCCATAAGCCTGATATACGAATATCAATATCGGCAGATAGATCGCATATATGATGAAATTACCTGACAGATAATCCTTGATAAATCCATAGATGGCAAGTCTGCGCCCATAATGCCTGTTCAACTGCGCAAGTTCCTCATTACAATCCTTAAAATCCTGCATTAACATATCGTCAATCTTCTTGTTGATACGCAATTCCTTCGCATAATCATGAAGATAAAAGACTCTATGCTGATATTTGCGCTTTCTTTCACTGATGTTTGCATCCAGCTTCTTATTCGTAACTAATCTATAGTATGCCCTGCTTGACCAGAATTTGGATAAAAAGCAGATGAGCACCACGATCAGACTCGCCCAACTGTTCACACTCAGATATACAAAATCGATCAGCAGACAGGTGACATACCGAATCACACTGTAGCTATCATCATAGAAACGGTCAATGCACTGATTCGCCTGCGTTGTAGACAATATAAACTCATTATAATACTGCGGGTCATCATAGCAGGCAATGTCCACAGCTTTGGCTTTTTCATAAATGCGCGCCTGCAGCTTCTGATACAACAGCGGCTTGATCTTCGTCGTTGACCAGTAGAAATAGATGGAGCTGCATAATTGATGAAAAGCCAGCAAAACCACCATTCCTACTGTCATGACAAGAACTCTTGAAAAATCCCGGTTCTGCTCTGCTGCGTCCAGATTATAGCCGATCCATACCGTATGCTCCAGAAAAATAAATATCTCAAGCCCCACACAGATGACGATATGATACAGAAAATGCAAGGGAGAAGCCTCCATACAGAACTTCACCATATACCACTGATTTCTGATTGATTCTTTCACAGCACTTCCCCCTCTCTGTGCCACGTAAATATACTGCCACTTAGCCAGTCCTCTTCCTCTGCTGCCTGATAGTTCTTCGCCTGTGTTGCGTACATCTTCGCATAGCTGCCTTTTAACTGCATCAGCTCCTGATGTGTTCCGCGCTCAACGATTCTGCCCTGATCCAGCAGATAGATTTTCTGTGCAGACTGCGTGGAGGATAATCTATGTGAAATAAATATCAATATTCTGTTCTGTCCGGCTTTTGCAATACTTTCATAAAGCTGATGCTCCGCAATCGGGTCAAGCGCACTGGAGGGTTCATCAAATACCAGCACCTGTCTGTCAGATGCAAACGCCCTCGCCGCCAGTATCTTCTGATACTGCCCTCCCGACATAACCACACCATCATCAGCAAATTCTTTCGTCAGTATCGTATCAATGCCTTTTTCCAACTGCTGCACAGCATCCTCGATACCTGCCAGCCGCAGTGCTTTGTCAATGACCGCTTCATCAGCAGGCGCACTTCTCTGCATCGTCACATTGTCCCGGATAGATCTGGCAAATATCCTGCCATCCTGAAAGGCACAGGCGTACAGCTTACGATATGCTGCCAGATTATACTTCCTGATATCAATGTCATTGACGAGAATCATTCCCTCCGTTGGGTCATAGAGTCTCAAAAGCAGCTTCACCAGAGTCGTCTTGCCTGCTCCATTAAACCCTACCAGTGCACAAGTCTCCCCAGCATTGATTCGGAAACTGACATCCTTCAATATCATCCTGGAATCCTTGTAACCAAAGCTTACATTTCTGAACTCAATGCTGCGAATCTCTTCCTCAGGCATGATTCCATCCCAGTCCTCAGGCAGTTCAGGTTCAAATTCCAGAAATTCCTTCAGATTGGCAATGAAAAAGGTATTTTTATAATTGCTGATCAATGCCTCTGTAAAATCTATCAGTATACTCGATATCGTGACCATCAGGCTGCTCAATACAGTAAACTGTGCCATTGTCAGGCTTTTCGTCACCAGTGTGCGATAGATTCCATAGAACAATACCCCTTCAAAGATAGAAGTATAAGACAGAAACAGATACGCCCAGCCATATAGAATGCTCTTTTTCTTATAACTGTCGATTACCTGCAGGGTACTGTCTACAGAAGCCTTATGTTTACGTTCCATGATCCGAAAGATATTCGTCAAGCGGATGTCCTTTGCATAATCTGCCAGATGGATCATTCGATTCACATAGTCAGCGACTCTCTTATACACCACCGTATCTTCATAAATCTGATAACTAATCTTATTCAGTGCTGTCGCAAATACGAAATTCCCGATAACAGGCGCTATCATAAAAAGCAGAATCCACCTGTCTACGCGAAGCATCATCCCCCACGATACCACAACAGCCACCGCTCCCATCAGAATCGACCATATATTATCTATTGAAGTAATCAGCCTTGTATCTGCATCCTCCAGCGCCATCATATACTTATCATAGAACTTCGTATCTTCGAAGCATGAAAGAGAAGCATTCTGCGCCTTGGCATATATCCTCTCATAAAGCCCCTGATAGATATCAATATCCGTTTCCGGCTTCACACAGTTCTCATACCAGCTGTTGAACATGCCAACCAGTGAAAAAACACATACTGTTCCTGCAATGAACCACATAATCTCCTGAAAGGAAAAGCCATTCTCCAGAAAATACACAATTTGCTTTATGAAAATCCCGGAAAAAAACAACCAGTCAAAATAATACAGAAAATGGAAAATTGCCGCACATGCAACTCTTTTCCTGCTTAATTCTTTCGCCAGCCTTATAATATATCGGTTCAGTTTCACCATATCCCATCATACCTTTCCTGTTTCTACAGCTATCTTACCATAGCTGTTCTATTTTGTATTGATGTGGGTTCGAAACGGGGTACTTTGTCCCCGAAATGCGGTTGTGCTAGTCTGGAAGATACGTTATATTATGATATGAGGTGTAAAAGGTATTTTGCCCCTCATTTGATATCATTCTTATGGAGGCTATACAAGATGATTAGAATTGCAATATGTGATGATGAAATGACTTTTGTGGATAAAATCAATACTCTGATCTCTGAATGGTCTGCACAAAACCAGTATTTTTCCGTAATTCAGACTTTTTCCAATGGTCAGAATCTGATCTACGATATAGAAGATGGACAACATTATGATCTGGTAATTCTGGATATCGAAATGCCTGCCATAAACGGCATGGAAGTCGCAGATGCTATCCGCAGGCTACTTCCTGACATTCTTGTCATTTTTGTAACTTCTCATACAGAATATGCCCTGGATGCTTACGAACTGTCTATTTTCCGGTATATCTCCAAGTCCGATCTGGAGAATAAACTACGGCACGCCTTTCTGGATGCTGTGAAACTCATACAGATACAGCAGAATGACTCTTATATTATTCAGAATCAGAACCGGCTGGAACGCATCCCCTGCAAAAATATCATGTATATTACACATGAAGGGAAGAACAGCCTTTTCATGACAAATCTACCAAACGATTCTGTGTACAGGGAACGCAAAACCATTCAGCAAGTCTATCAGGATCTGGATCATAATGCCTTTTTCCTGATCGACAGAGGCTGCATCGTAAACCTGACACAGATCATTAGTGTGAAAAACAATGAATGCATCCTAAACGGCGATATCCACCTGCCCGTCAGTCAGGCTCGTATGCGTCCGCTCAAAGAATGTCTGTTGACCTTCTGGCAATCTAATTTATAAAAAAGAGGTATACCATTGATAGCAAATAGAAATAAAAAGTTACTGATACAGACCAATCAGGCTCTGGAAGCCCAATGCAAAATCCTGCGGGAGACTTATAATGCCAATGAAGCGCTTTACCACGATATGAAGAACCATTTACAAGCAATTTACTTTCTGGCAGAAAAAAATCATGATACGCAGATTCTGGAATATATCTCACAGATTTCCCACGAAATACAGGAGTGCACCCCTTACGTTTCAACAGGTGTTGATATTGTAGATGCCATCATCAATCACAAAAGACAGCTCGCTCTGGAAAAAGGAATCTCCTTTGAAGCCAATGTGGAGCTTCCTGTTAATACTGGCATCGCTTCTGATGATTTCTGCGTGATTCTCTCCAATCTGCTGGATAATGCACTGGAGGCACTCATAAGACATCCACAGCCTGACAGCTCGCTTCGCCTTACAATACGCCGCATTCATCAATTCCTGCTGATACAGGTGACAAATCCCTGCCCCGACAATATCTCCACGAGAACCTCCAAGGCTGATAAACGTCATCATGGCTGGGGACTGAAAAACGTCAGAAAAATCGTACAAAAATATCATGGCAGTCTCGAATATAAAGTAGAGAACCACTCCTTTGTCGTTACTGCCATGTTATTCTTTGATTAATAATCTATTCTTTTTCCAACAGCTTCTGATAACTTGCATCCATGCCGATTGCCCCCAGCGGTGCTGTAATCAGTATCGCCAATACAGCCACAGAAAGCACCATCTGTCCACAGGCTAAGCCCATTGCCATCGGGACAGAACCGATAGCTGCCAATACAGGATATGGCAATACGAGCTGCTTTTGCCGATTATTTAAAAACCTTCACTAACTATTGTTATTATTAGCTGTAGCTGCTGCACTGGCTGTAATCGCTGCGCACATTGCCGCCTGCTGCGCTACAATCAGTGATATGACACCGTTTACCGCAGCACTCTGCATCATTTTATCATTGATATAATCCTGCTGTGCAATCATCCCTGCATACATCAGACGCTGTTTTGCAGATATACTGCTAAAGAAGCCAAAGCCCTTCTGCTCAGATAACCACTGGTCAATCTCTGCCATCTCTGCTGCAATCTCATCCTGATTACCATCAGCCATGGCAAGGACACCCAATGTTGGCAATTCATAGCTTGTTCCATATTTATGTCCTGCTTCCTTCAGCTTTTGGAATAATTCCATGGTTTTCTGACATTTGTTCTCCGGTTCTCCATCACACATTGCCAACACATGGCTCAAGGACTGCACTGCATTAGAAGAAAAGAAATTGTTCTTGAGAATTTTATAACACTCTTCTGCATCTCCAAGCAGCACTTCATCCGGCTTATCCAGCAATGCCATCAATGCACAGAAAGTACTGTCCTCCCCTGAGGTCAGGAAAGGATGGTCTGCCCTCATCTGCTTATAGATTCTCCTGGTTCTCTGTGCCAGCTCTGCGTATCTTGCCTCGTCTGCATACTGTGCAATGATCATTGCCGCTATCGGCAGATATACGGAACTCATAAATTCTTCCTTCAACAGATCATACACCTTCAACCCACGCTCCATAAGCAGCTGCGGATTCTCATTTGCCGCAAGCATTGCCACAATCATAGGCTTCGCCGTACTTTTGAAATTAGAAAAAATACCCGTGTTTCTTTTCAGGATATCCTTGCATTGAAGCAGCATCTCTTCATTGGCGGTCTGCTCCTTATTGATAAAAATACCCGCACAGGCAAGATGAGTCAGCCCATCCTCCCATGCAAATGCACTCTTCATGGTTTCCTTGTTTTTAATCAGATTCTTGCATCTGGCTAATGTTCTCTCATTCATTTGCTCTCTTCCTCCTGGGGTTATTCGTCAGGGCATTGCCTGATTTCTTCGCTTATTTTCTTCGCTTGTCTTCTAACGAGTTCAAATACTAATATATTAAGACAATTTTTTGTTTCAATGATTACTCCTCTATCATATTTAAAATTTTTCGTACTTCCTCGGGCTGCATTAGCATCCGCATCTTCTCATTACCACTCTACTGTGATTTTGTATTACTTTCAGTATCTCCTCACGTATCTTTATCTTGTCTTTTTTACCTGTTCCAGTCCATTCTATAAGCTTATCAAAAGAAAGTATCAAATATTCAAAACAAATTATATCAAGAATTACAATATGTTTATCCGATTTGCTGGCAACCGACTTAAGAAATCTGTATTTATTACGAATATCCTGATTATCAACCACATAGTCAAATGCAATATAATATTTATCGTCTTCTGTAATACATATCTGTGATGCTGCTTCTAGTAATCCCTGATTACATTCTTTGCTTTCCACTTTTAACTCTCCATTAAAGAAAAGTTCATTTACCAACTGCCAGAAATGCAGCCCTGCGCCAGTATCTTCTGTCCATAAATACTTCATATCACAGTTCCTCTTCGAGTGTTATTTTATCGTCCTTTAATTTCAATATCTTGAAGCTTTTATCTGACACGTTCAATCCATCACAATTCCTTAAAAAAAGCATATATTGATTGGAAAACTCAAAATTAATGAATCATCTGATGTCATCATCAATCTGAATATCAGCATTATCAATGACAATAAAACAATCTCTGCATTTCATCAGGCTTTCTTTCATATTCTCTGATTTATAATTAAACAGCTTAATAGCATTATACTGTTCTGTCAATCTCACATCTTCCAGCATCTCATACAGCACGGTTTTTCCTGTTCCACTATCTCCACCAACAAGGATAATCCTGTTCCTGACGCTCTTGCCCGCTATTGCTATGTATACCTCCGTTTCCTTCTCCCACACAGTCCTATCCTGCTCTACGTCGTCCTTTAAATAAACATCTCTCATCACACTCTCCTGCCTTCACACCTTAACTCAGAAATATGAGCCATACAGTCCTGCCGGATCTTTTTCAGACATCCGCTTTGCCCAAAAATAATTATTATCTTTTACCAGCACCACAGTCATTTCATCCTTTAAAATCATTTTATCCCAAAAACAATCCTCTGAAAATTCATAGAAAACTACACAAAATTCATTTTCCAGACCCATTGCCTCTACAAGCTTCTCTATTGATTTTTCCCCTATATCCACAAGATAAAAATCACAGATCTCATTATCCTCCATTGTGGAAAAGTTCATTCCGATATATTCTTCTGCGTCGTGTTGCTCTGATTTTAGAACTTCCGTAACCACCCATTCCCCGCTCCAAAGCCCATAGTCTGCTCTAAAGAAATCTTTTCCTTCTACGATATCATCATAATCCACCACCTTCTCCATGCGGTATACTTTTCTCCCCCAAAAGGCTAACATCTCTTTTTCATCTGTCAATATACATGGAGAAAAGGCACTGCGTGATCTGGCATACTCCTCACCAGGCCTTACCTCACCAAACGACAGGTAATACCCCACCGGCGTAGACAGCATATTTCCTATATTATATTCAAACCACCGAACAATTGGAGAGGCTTCATACCCACCCAACTCCACGGTATATGACCACGTTTTGCTTTTATAGGAACAGCTTTCCGGCAGCATTTCATACACAGCGCCTACCAGTTCATCCGTCTCATCCCAGGTATCTCCTTCTCTGATACCTGTAACCTGCCAGACTCCCCATATATACTGCCGTCTTTTCCCCTTGTTTTCCCAACCATCCATGTTTTCCGCGTCCTGTTCCTGATGCACCTTCTCCTCATTCGTTGCTTCCGTTCTCATCAAATCACCATCATTCAGATAATCCTCCATATAGGCATCCAGATACACCCCATGCTGATCCCTCTTGGATGTCCGCCTTGCCCACAGGTAGTTTCCATCCTTTACCAGTACTGCTGCCATCTCATCTTTTACAATCATTTTATCCCAGTAAAAATCATCTGAAAATTCATAAAAACCTACAAATGTTTCTTTATCCAGCCCCATTGCCTTTACCAGTTGTTTTATAGACGGCTCCCTTGTGGAAACAATATAAAAGTTACAAAACTTTTCCTCCAGTATCTCTTGAAACCATGTGGAAAAATCTGCTCCTATATACTGCTCTGCATCATCACCATCCTCTTTCAGAATCTCTGTGACCTCCCACTCTCCATTCCAAATACCGCTAATTGGTATCAGAAAGTCTTTTCCTTCTGCTATATCAGTATAATCTGTTGTCTTTTCCAGACGACACCAGTTTCCATCTTCACGTCCTATGATTTCATTTTCCCCAATTAAAATCAATACCGTAAATGCACTCTTTATCCCACCATACTTTCTTCCCATCTCCACCTCACTGAACTCCAGACAATAGTTCGTGTCCTGCGGCAGCATTCCGGCTATATCATACTCCCGGGCTGAAATCAACGATGCAGAGTACCCTTCTAATTTTAGTGAGTACGATTCCGTGCTGCTTTTGTATGAACAGCTCTCCGGTAACAGCTCATACACAGCACCCACCCGCTCATCCGTCTCATCCCATGTATCCCCCTTTCTGACACCGGTGACTGTCCATTCTCCATAAATATACTGTTTCTTTTCTCCCTGATACTCCCAGCCCTCCGTTCCTATCAGATCAAAATTCTCCGTTGTATCGACTTTTTCTATTTCTTCTGTTGTATGAGAACCGCATCCTCCATGAAGCAATACTGCACATAACAGCATTATAGATATTCGTTTTAGTTTTTTAATTTTTCTCATACTTCTCCCATTCCTCCACGACAATGGTACTCCCAAGTCCACCAGCCCTATAAAAAATTAATAATGCTATACTTAAATCACAATTTTTATTATCTAAAACCGTTTGTGGAATATCAAAACCATTATCCCAATTTCGAATGTTTTTCGTCCGGCATTAAATTATCTGGTGTTGTTGCAGTAGCCTGTATTCCTGGCTTTTCATCATAAGACAGCACATGTATAGGTGTATCTTCAGATATAATGAGCTTTCCTGATTCATCAAACTGCGATTTTTCTCCATCGAAACAACCCGACTATAAGCCTCGCTCATTTTTTATTGCTCTGTATATCTCCGTTTCCTTCTCCCACGCAGTCCTATCCTGCTCTACGCCGTCCTTTAAATAAACATCTGCCACCCCAATCTCTCCATCCTCGTTCCTGTCATAGCATTCATAAGTGGGTTCTTCCACCATCGTTCCGTCTTTTTGAAATTTTGTAAAACGGTAAACCTCATGATATGGTGCTCCCTCATCCCTATAAAATAAAATGCCAGACATCGCCTCTACCGGATGGTCATAAGAAGTACCCTCATATATAATCGTCAGTTTCCCCTCTTTTTCCTTTAAGATATAATAAAAGCCATTCCGGATATGCAGTTCCTTCACTCCATCGCTGTCAATATCAGATAAAAAAGTTTCCACATCACTTACATCTTCCCAGAACAAGTCTTCCAGAAAATAAGTTTTTCCACTCTCTTTCATAGCAGGCACTTCCCCATCCAAAAAGCGTTGGTACTCTTCCTCTGTGATTTTCTCTGCCACTTTTCTATGTGCAAGAAACACTGCCATTATACCGCCCACAATAAGGAGCATTGCTATGCAGATTTTTTTAGCTCTCATCCCCATTGTTATAGCTCCATACAACCATATAATCTCCATACCATTCAAAATGAACATCCTTATGTTCTCCATCTTCCTCATACCAGAGCATGCTTTCTTGACCCAAATCATACATTTCCCTCTGCTCTCCAGTTTTCAACACGTTTTTGTATACAATATGATCTTTCAGCAGATAAACATTTCCCTCCCGGTATCCGACGATTCTTGTCCTATTATTTCGCGTATCGTATAGCATACGGCTCGTGTCCGTCTCAAGATCGATTTCGACCAGCAGTTCTCTCTCTAAATGCTTCTGTGACATCTCAAGCACCTTCGTCCTTCCTATCTCAACTGACAGATAAAGCTTCTCCCCTTCCTTCACAATGCGCTTTGGGTGAAAATTTACCTCCCTAATTCCAAGTTTAAACCATAATATGTTACCAAAATACTCTGGACAAATATCATGCCATTCGTCTTCGCCCGCTCTCCTATATTGAAAATAGTCATCCCGAAACTCAATACTCTCTCCATCTTTATAATACCAGTGTTTATCTACACGCACATCAATCGACAAAACATTACTTATGGCAACGCTATGATCATCCTGATCTGTCACAGAGTAAACCCACAAATAACCACAGGAGGAAAACTGCTTACTGCCCGATGCATTATCGTTTAGTTTAATCGTATAGGTATACTCATCTTCTTTTTCTTTTCTGCCACAAGCTATCAGCCCGCCCAGAACACACAGTAACAGTATAATAGCCAGAGTTCTCTTTTTTCCCATACTCACCGCTCCTCTGCCTTTCCATTAATACCTATTACACTAATCGGCTTTGCATCTCCACCTGAAACAGATGTAATAACTTCCCATAAGCTATCACATTCCTCACTTGCTATATAAGAGCTTTTCGTTTCATCTAGTTTATATCCGTTATGATAAACATACCCTGCTCGTGTCAACCCTAGACCAAAAAAAAATTGATTTTTTTGTACCCTCAAATATCACTTTCCATTATACCTGCTATCGCTGTATATTGAAAGCAATACTTATACCTGCTGAAGAAAGGAGTTGCTAACCTAAAAAGTATCCATGTGGATGTACTGTGTGTTCTTCTTTTGCATTGACTGCCGACAGAATCCTG
>ERZ791734.1367-NODE-1367-length-21267-cov-3.402367_pt1 | contig 21267 bp, 24 predicted proteins | sample MGYA00509953_ERZ791734 | MGnify/ENA primary metagenome ERZ791734 (study PRJEB30046, sample SAMN00792038) | human gut metagenome | study: EMG produced TPA metagenomics assembly of the A metagenome-wide association study of gut microbiota in type 2...
GGATAACTTTGGCAAAGACGACATTAGTCTAGCTAATTAATTTACAGTCTACTAGGAGATGCTTTTCTGGACGAAGGAAGAGTATAAACGGTTTTCTGAGGCTATTATGGATAAGCAGCAATCCTTTTATGCATTTGAAATGTTGTATTGGACAGGAGCAAGACTGGGTGAGGTGTTAGCCCTTACAGCAGAAGATTTTGACTTTATGAAAAATACAGTTCGTATTAATAAGTCATATCAAAGGCTTGAGGGTAAAGATTTAATAACAACACCCAAAACACCTAAAAGCAATCGTATTATAAAGATGCCGAAATTTCTTGTGGAAGAGATAAAGGAATATATCTCAATGCTTTATGGATACAAGAAAACAGACAGGTTGTTTCAAGTGACGAAAAGCTTTCTGCACCATGAAATGGAAAGAGGGTGTAAATTGTCAGGAGTGAAGAGGATTAGAATTCATGATTTGAGACACAGTCATATATCTCTTCTGATTGATATGGGATTTTCGGCAGTAGCGATTGCTGACAGGGTAGGACATGAAAGTATTGATATTACTTATCGATATGCACATCTGTTTCCGTCGAAACAGATTGAGATGGCAGACAGGCTTGATATGGAAAATGCAAGTCTGGATTTAGATTTTGACGAAAGCGAGGATGAAAATCATGAGCGAGAAACGATATGACAATTACAATCGTTGGAGAAGCAAAACAGTTGCTTTTCGAATGTCGCCAGAGGAAGCGGATGAATTAAATGTGCAGGTAGCGTTAAGCGGACTGTCGAAGCAAGACTATCTGATTCAATGTTGCCTTAAACATGAGATTAAGGTGGTGTGCGGACGTAAGGTTGCAAGACAGATGCGGATGTATTTGGAAGCAATACTTGAGGAGTTGCAGTTCATGGAGGAAGATGTAGAGATTGATAAGGATTTGCTGATACCTCTTAAGCATATTCTGGAAATTCTTGAAAAGGAAGATTCAGAAGCGGAGGAACTGGAATGATGGCAAGTAAAAGGCTACTCTCATATCAGCTATTGGCGTAGCTGGAGAGCAACCTGTTATGTATTAACAACTCAATTATAGCAGATAGGAGTGGCTTGTTACAATTGGCAAGTCACTTTTTACTGCAAATTATTTGGAAAGGATGGTGTTTGTTATGAGTATTAAGAGGAATATGTTTGTACTTTTTATGATAGTGATGATGGTTATGGTAGCAGGGTTTATGGAGGATAAGGCTAAGTCTGATGATGTGACAGGAACTGTTAAGCAGGAAATTGCAGATATAGATGGTGTGGTTGATAAAGAAGTAATCTCTGGAGAAGTTGGTTCGGACCTGAATGTGGGTCAAGGCACAGAAACCGTCATAGAGACTTCAGAAAATACTTTTGTATCAGATAGTGAGAAATCTATGGTAGAAGAGAGTAGTGCAGAAGTTATAACGGAAAAGCCAATAGATATTCCGGAGGGACCTAAAATTCCTACAGAACCAGCGAATATAGAAACGTCAACAGAAGAACCACTACCTACAGAATCAGAGCCTGCAAAGTCGGAGACTGTAGAATCTGAAACATTAGAGCCGACAATTTATGATCCTTACCAGGTGGTAAATAAGGTTATTGCCAAATGTGAAGCAGGCGGAATGATTACCACGGAAGATAATCTTGCAAATCTTTTAACGGAGGGAAAAATAACGCAGGCGGAGTATGACGAGTATTATCCTCTAGATGGATTAGAGGGCAGTTATTATAGCGTATTTGTAGAAACAGATTTAAATATCGCTTCTGACATCGTAGGAAACAAGCTTGGAAGTGTGGAGAAAATTGCAGATTATATTGCAGGAATGCTTCTATTGGAAACACAACCGATTTTTAATGTAACTTATGCAGGTATATACACACATAATGGCGTGGACTTTTATGAGTTTCGATGTTATAGATGATAGAGCTACCAGTGAGGGCGTTTTTTGATACATAGCTTCGTTAGAAGCATTGAGAAAGGAGGTATTCCTGCATTTGGTAGGACATTTGAGAGCAGTAACTCTCCGTTTGCTGCGTGAAAGCAAGTCTGAGAAAGGAAGGTATAAGCTATGACGTTTTTTGAAGAATTAGGTGTTGCTTATGAAGAAGGAGATGGTCTGCTATATCCGGTTGTTTCTATGGAAAGAGAGAGCGTAAATGTGGGTAAATACGGACTTTTATAGATGGAGTATATAAAAGAAAACGCCCCGGACAGATATAAAAGTCTCTTACGATTCGGCAAGCTGGAAGAAAAAGCTTTGGAAGTGAATGAAGATGCTTATGAGATGCTTGAGAGTATAGAGCAAAGATATCTTGATAGTCACAAGCCTGTAAATCCGGCATCTACTATAGAAATGTGGAAACTTCGGGAGCAAGCGAGGATGGTAGCAGAGGAAACAGTATTATCAGCTATTGTTTATCATTGCTACTGATGTAGAAGGTATCCTTCGTGAAGACTTTTTGCAACGAAAGAATTATTAATTTACAGACCGGCGTGGAGCCGGAGAAAGAGAGGATTTTATTTATGCTAATAAAAGAGAAGAATGTTTTGATTGTTTCGATTGATCATGGTTTTTGTTCAATTAAGGGACCACACTTTGTTATGGAGAATGGTGTTACCAGAATACCAACTGAACCAGCCTTTAAGGAAAACACCATTTATTATAAGGGAAGTTATTATAAGGTTGGAGAAGGTCGCCTTGCGATGAAAGATGAAAAGACAGAGGACGACGATTACTTCATCTTGACCTTGGTAGCTATTGCTGAGGAGTTAAAAAGAAATGGTTTGCATCATCATAATAATGTGGTAATTGCAGCAGGTACACCATTTGGAAGAATTGGTAAGGAGAAGGATGTGTTTGCAAAGTATCTTAACAGAGGTTTTCAGGAATTCCAGTATTGTGGAAAGAAGTATTCCTGTAGGATTGCAGATGTGAAAATCTTTCCACAGTGCTATGCGGCAGTAGCTAACAGACTTGGGAACATGGAGGCAGACCAACTTGTGGTGGACATTGGTTCTAAAACCATCGATGTGGTGCATGTGAGAAATCACAGACCGGTCGAAACGGAATGCTTTTCCCATCCACAGGCCTTGATTGATTGTACCCGTAAGATTCAGAATGTAATTTACAATCAGTTCAATGTGCAACTGCCGGAGGATAAAATTCATACAGTTATGAACACTGGACAGTGTAGAGGTTTGGCAGCAGAGATTGTGAAAACCATTAAGGAGCAACTTGTCATATTTGCGGAGCTGGTAGAAAGCAAGCTTAAGGAAAACGGTTACAATCCGACGATAACACCAATTATCTACTGTGGAGGAGGAGCGGTTGTAATGAAACTTTATGGCAAGACCATAGGTGAGCATATCTGCTATATGGAAGATGTAAAAGCCAATGCTATTGGATATGAGTTTATTACGGCGGCGATGTATAGAAGGTAGGTGCTGGTATGGCTGATAGAGATACGGCGATGATTAATTTCAGATTGAATTTGTCAAAGAGGGAGGATAAGGAAATTTATGATTATCTTCAGAACTTTGACAGTCCTGATTTTAAGGCGGTGTTGAAAGGTGGCAGGAGCAATTTTATCAAAATGGTTCTATTATCCTTTATCCGTAAAGAAAAGCAGGAGCAGGAAGCAATTAAGGCACTTGCAGAAAAGAAGGCTCAGAATGAAAAGTTGATAGAAATGATTGGAGCAAGGTTGGATGGAAATCAAAGGGCATTGCTCCAGGCTCTGCCTGAACTGGTGGAAAAAGTTGTGTTGGAGGCTTTGAAGGGTAAGATAGTAGCCGGCGTGAAGAACGGTGCAGGAGATGGTGATTCAGTTGCTGATGGCATTGGAACTAAAGTAGCCACAGAAGTTGAAATTGACAACGGAGCATTACCACAAGTTACAGAAGAATTACCGGATGAAGCCTTAGATTACTTTTCAGGCTTGTAAGAATTTCTGTAAGACAAAGGAGTTCGTGTAAGACATTTTGTAAAGCAAAATCCCAGAGCTGTAAAGCAGTTTTGTATTACAAGAAAGTGCCTGTAATATGCTTTGTCTTACAGGATATTATCTTTGATACTGTATATCCAGCCATGCGTGGCTGTAATTATATGGGGTGCAGGAGCCCCTGCCAAGACGAAAAAAATGATAGTTGCGTGAGCGGCTATATTTTTTTCGGGAAAAGGTCAGACCTTTTCCGCATCTTGCAAAACAAGTGAACATTTCCAATTACATGCTTGCATGGGAATGAGAAATGTGAACGCAAAACACACCGAGTACGAAGTGCGAGGTGCAAAAGCTGTAAACAACAGAATTGAAACAGAAAGTGAGGAAAATGACTATGGGACTGATAAAAAAGAAAGGTCAGAGATTAACGAGGATTGGAGGTTATGTGTATGGCAGATGGAAGGAAAAAGTACCGCTCGGATTTGAAAGAGCATAAGATAACTGTTAAAGTTTCCGAAACTGAACTTGAGTTAGTGGATAAAAAGGCAAAGGATGCCAGAATGAATCGTAGCAGATATATCAGAGAGCTTATTCATGGTAATGGTAATATAGATAGCACGTTTGCAATCGACAGAGCAAATCTTATCAGGCAGGTTAGTGGTGTGGCGACAAATGTGAATCAGATTGCCAGAATGGTGAATACAAATAAGTTTCTTAGAAGTAGTGATTTATTTGATATAGAACTGAAACTTGACAGACTGTTGAAGATATTTAGGGAGGTGCTTGACGAATGGCAATTACGAAAATCTTAAATATCAACTGTGCGACTGAGGGTAATCCTGCAGCACATCTTAAGAATGCGTTGGAGTATATTCAGAATCCGGATAAGACGGAGCAATGTCATCTGGTGGGCAGTGTCAACTGCCTGCCGGATACTGCATATGAGCAGATGCTGGATACAAAGAGCTTATATGGTAAATCGAGGAAACGGCAGGGATATCATGTAATTATATCATTTCCACCGGAAGAAGCGGTAACACCGGAACAGGCAAAAATTGTTGCGGAAGGTTTTATAGGAGACATTCTAAATGGTGAATATGAAACAGTTTATGGTATTCATACAGATAAAGAACACACTCATGTGCATATTATTTGGAATAGTGTGAATTTGGTTACAGGACAGAAATATAATTCACCGAAAGGCAACTGGAAGCATCATTTGCAGCCTGCTACAAACAAGTATTGTGAGATGTTGGGACTGGAAATTATGCCGGCAGAATATGCTAAGGAACCTGTAAATATGTCCAAGGAAAAGTGGGAGTATGAGCAGAGTTTCAAAGATTATATTTTAGATAATGCAAGACTTTGCCTTTCCTATGCAGGCAGTTTAGAGCATTTTATTTTCCTGATGAAAAGGATGGGATATGAGTTTAAGGGGAGAGATTATTTGAGCGTGAGAATTCCAGGGATGAAACTTTATCATCGATTGGATAAGTTAGATACTATCTTTTCAAAAGAAGAATTGCCCGCAATTCTGAAATATGGTTATGGTCAGTATTACAGAAGGTACAATACGAAAAGTGTTCTGTATGTGAAACGTGCGTATTTGACGCCCTTGCAGAAGAAGTATTATGCGAAAATGTATCGTTTAGGACTGATAGAAAAGAAGTGTTATCAATATCGTTCGGCAGATATGGCAAAGGAAATTAAGCGGATGCAGTTTTTGCAGGAGCAATATCTTTTTATTTGTAAGAATGATATATCAAGTGTTTCCGACCTTATGCGATTGCATGACGAAGCAAATCAGACTTTAGCAGAAGTAGACAGTCGGCAGAAGGCGATTTACAAAGAACGTTATGTCCGTAAAAGGAAATGCAAGACTGTGGAAGACTTCAAGGAATATCAAATCTGGAATATGGAAAGTACGAATGAACTTGATAATCTTAAAGCTGAAAAGAAAAGGGCGAAGAGTGATATGCATATGGTGGATGTCTGTATTAATGAAAATCTTTATACAGCATATGGCTATGTAGATGAAACGGAGATACTTGACTATGGCGCTGAGGAAGTCGTTCCTATGATGTACAATTATCAGAAAAGAGATATTACGGAGGAGTTTGGAATTGTAGAGAATACGGGTAGGATTGTGGAAGAACAACCTGTAGATGCTTCAGAACCTATATTGGAGGATGAAGCATATGATATTCGGGAGTCGGAATACGGAACTTATGCGGTTTCTGATGAAACGGATAAAAGAGAATTTGATGTTGAGGAATGTGATATGTTTGAAACGATTACGACTGTGACGGAAACTGTTATTAATGAGTCTGTTGATGCAGAGAATTTGGATGTTTATGTAAATGAGACGGCTGAACAAACTATAGAACAACGTGCTGATGAGATTGCCGAAGTGATTCGGAAGTATTATAGGGCATATGATTATCTGTCAACTATGGATAAAGCGAGAATATTTGACTTTAAGGTTGACGACAACCGTTATAATTTGGAATTGCATGGACTGGTGTTGAAGAAGTTGGGACTAAATCTGTATGGAGCAGAAGTTTATGAAGACTATCAAAGTATCTATGAGGAAACGATGAAAAAGACTGAAAGGCGGAATTCGGATGATGAACGTAGGTATGATGATAAGAAATGGGGGAGAGGGAGGTAAGTTGCCCCCTCTCCTACGTCTTCTTATAACACAAAAATGGCACAAAAAGAACAAATGTTTGACTGAAAATGCTTGCAATTGTTCAGATAAATGAATATAATATTAGGTGTAGATAAGGAGGAGTAAGATGGAATATTTAACAACAATAGAGATGTCAAAAAGGTGGGGGATTACCTCAAGAAGAATTGCGGTTTTGTGCGAACAAGGACGAATAAACGGAGTTGTTAAAAAGGAAAAACATGGCTTATTCCTTGTGATTCAGAAAAACCTGAGGATGCTAGAAAAAATAATAATAGTAAACGAGGTGTCTAAGAATGTTGAAAGATAAAACATTAACATATATAAGTCTTTTTAGTTGTGCAGGGGTTGGTTGCTTTGGCTTTAAGAAAGCAGGTTTTGAGTGCATAGCTACAAATGAATTGATCGAGAGAAGATTGAATGTTCAAAAATTTAATAACAAATGCCAATATGAATCGGGTTATATTTGCGATGATATAACAACAGATGAAACAAAAAACAAAATTTTTGCAGAGATAAAAAAGTGGGAAAAATTAGGAAATGACAGAGTGGATATCTTAGTTGCTACTCCGCCTTGCCAGGGAATGTCTGTTGCTAATCATAAAAAGGCTGAAAATGAGATTGTTAGAAATAGTTTGGTAGTTGAGTCTATACATTTAATACAAAACATAAATCCAAGATTTTTTATTTTTGAAAATGTAGCTGCATTCATGAAGACCGGATGTACTGCACCAGATGGAACGATTAAAGCAATAGGTGATGTGATTTATGAGGAGCTGAGTGACAAATATATTATTGTTAGTAGGATTCTTAATTTTAAAAACTATGGTTCAAATTCATCTAGGACACGTACAGTTGTTATTGGTGTAAGTAAAGAAATGTCGGAATATGTTGCACCTATTGAGTTATATCCTACATATGTGGAAGAAATGACTTTAAGGCAGGTAATTGGTAATATGCCAAAACTTGAATGGGGAGAAATATGTCCTACTGATTTTTACCATGCATTCAGAACATATCCAGAAGAAATGCGTTGTTGGATACATGATTTAAAAGAGGGAGAATGTGCATTTGATAACAAAGATGAATTAAAACGTCCTCATAAAGTTGTAGATGGCAAAATAATACCGAATATCCGAAAAAATGGAGATAAATATACACGTCAGTATTGGGATAAGGTTGCACCATGCATTCATACAAGAAATGATCAGCTGGCAAGTCAAAATACAGTTCATCCGGAAGAAGATAGAGTGTTTTCTATTCGTGAATTAATGAATATTATGACCATACCTAGTGATTTTAAGTGGGTCGATAAGTCGTTGGAAGAATTGAATGCGATGTCGGAAAAGAGTAAGATTGCATTGCTTAAGAAGGAGGAGATTAAAATAAGACAAAGTATTGGTGAGGCAGTCCCTACAGAAATTTTCTTTCAAATTGCATGTAACATAAGAGAGATTATGGAGCAGGAGCATTTTACTAACGCAATGATAAACAAAACCATAGAGGAATATAGCCTGGATGATGCAGAAAAACTAATTGATTTTATCCTAAATAATCCGCTTAATTTGGGAAGTGCTTCGTTGGCAAGGATTGCTGAGTTAACTAATTCTAAAAGAGAAAATAATGCGGCGTACTATACAAATAAGTTTATTGTGAATGAAATTTATAAGCAACTGCCTGATTTTGAAAAAGATGAAATCAATGTATTGGAGCCATCTGTTGGTGTTGGAAATTTTCTACCATTTATTTTCAAGAAATATGAGGGAATTAAGAAAGTCAATATAGATGTGGTAGATATTGATAAAAAAAATCTTCAGATTTTGCAGTTGCTTTTACAAAAACAAAGAATACCATCTAACGTAAAAATGAACTTTATTCATGCGGATACATTGCTGTATGATTTTAAGAAAAGATATGATTTGGTGATAGGTAATCCGCCGTTTTCAAAATTGAAAGCTAAAGAAGCAGCAAAGTATTTAAAGAATAATGTGAATAAGAATACAACGAATACTTTTGAGTTCTTTTTGGAAAAGGCACTTTCTATTGCGGATTATGTTGCAATGATAATGCCTAAAGCAGTATTAAATACACCGGAGTTTAGTGTCACCAGGGAAATTCTTTCTGAAAAGAAAATAGATTGTATTCAGGATTATGGCGAAAATGGATTCAAGGGTGTATTGGTTGAAACGATTTGTATGTTTATTGATACGCTTGGACAGCCTAAAGATACAAGAGTGGAATCAATCACATTAAAGAAAAGTATTATCCAAAAACAAAGATATATTACAGATAAGGCATATCCATATTGGATAATCTATAGAGATAATTTTTTTGACAGTATTTCTAATAGACTGGATTTTGATAAGTTTACAGTCTTTAGAGATAGGCAGATCACTAATTCTAATACAACGCAAAAAAAAGAAAAAGATTGTTTGCGGGTAATTAAGTCAAGGAATATTAGTGATGATGGAAAAGAGATTGTCGATATACCAGGATATGACTCTTATATCAAGAAAGCCACGGCAGAGGTTTTGAGTGCATATAAGTATGTAGGAAATCAGAAGGTATATTTGACACCTAACATGACGTATAAGCCAAGAGTAATGCGTAATACGGAGAATGTAGTTGTGAATGGTTCTGTTGCAGTATTAATTCCAAAGGAAGATATGGAACTGACGGAGGAACAAATGGAGTATTTCTCGACGGATGAATACAGGCAGTTTTATCAAATTGCAAGAAACTTTCAGACCCGTTCTTTAAATGTAGATGCCACTAGTGTTTTTTTCTACGGAGTGTTAAAGGAGAGCTGTAATGGATAATGCAACTATACAAAGATTTTTAGATGAACATGATTATGATGTTAGAAAGACACATAACGGACGTTGGATAGACCAGAAATGTACAATGGATGTTGTGTGTCTGGTATCAGACTGTATTGTGGAATATACGAGTAATAAGCCGGATAAGACATTTACTGTAAATGATATTTGGTATAGCGACTATACTGTTGAGAATGTTCAGCAGATTTTTAGTAAACCGGATCCTACAGAAAAAGCTTCAAATGAATACGATAAATATTTTGGTCAACCTATCAAATTGTTGGATGCGGCAGGAATTATTCATGGAGAAAAAAGTGGACGAGGATATACTTATTCAATTGTTAATCAGGAATTGTTAGAGTATATAAGTTTTAGAGAAAGAAACAGCTATAATTTTCTTTGTCTTTATATTGAAAAAGTACTTAAAGATAGTGGTATTTATAGAATGTTTGAATACTTTTTTCGTTTGCAGGATAAAAACAGTTTTAAAGAATTAAAAGATGCGTATACATCATTTACGATACAGAATACACCAATTAATGGTGCGACAGAATGTGGACGTATTTTTACTAAAGTGTTAAATCCTTTGGCATGTAAATATAAAAAATGCGGTACGGAAAGAGGCCATTTATCCAAAGATATCATTACACAGGATATGATTATGTATAATCAGAGAAATTGGCGAGATATTTTATCGGAGAAACCGAAAGAAATGACAAGAGTCGATTACGAAATTACCTTGCCTAAACCAGATGAAGATTATATGACTACATATCGTATTAATCGTGCAAAGAGAAATCTTCGCAGATTTAATGATTTGTATCGTGATGGAAAAACAGAGTTGTTTGACGAAAGACATATTATGGATCCGGCAACGCAGATTCATCATATATTCCCATCTAACGAGTTCCCTATGATTGCGGATTATTTGGAAAATTTGATTGCGTTGACACCGACACAACATTATACGTATGCGCATCCAAATAATAATACGCAGTATGTGGATAAAGATTATCAGTATTTGTGTTTGATTGCAAAGACAGGGGAAATTAGGGATAATTTGATAGGTAATACAGATAAACCAATCATTTATGATTTTTATCTGTATCAGAATGTCTTGAATATTGGACTAAACACGGATGAATTTTTTGAAGTTCAGGAAATGGATTTTAATGGGCTATTGAATAGGCTTGAGAAGTACTACGAATAAGGAGAACAGCTATGAAAAGAAAAGAGTTTAAAGAAAATTTATTTGCTGCTTTAGATAATGATGTTGATGGTATTTCTTATGATGAGAAAATGATTTTAGTACATAATCTGCTTGTGGATTACGAAAAAGAAAATGAAGGAAAAAGAGATGTTACAAAAAAGGGAGAAAAGTGGACGGACGAGGAATTAAAGATAATTTTAGCTGATGCACCTACAAAAGAAAATTGTGTAAAGTATGCAAGACTATTTAAAAGAGGATATGGAAGTATTGAACAGATTTATAGATGGTCTGTTACGCCTAAAAAAGATATGTCGGATGAACGCAAAGAAGACAGTTTTGTGCAACAGGTGAAAAGAGTAGCAAAAGAATTAGGAATTAGAGGATAAGGAAGGAATTTTATGGTATTGGATTGGGGAAATGTTTTGCAATTTGATAATGAAAAGGAATATTATGAAACATTAGGCTTTTTGTCAAAAGACGAAGAATATATCAGAATTTATACAGAAAGTAATGATAAGGCAGGTGCATGGGCTGGACAAGGTAGAATGTCTTTACGTAATGTTAGTGTTGACTCGTTGCCGGAAGCTTTGATGAAAGCATTTGAAACAAGTGCAGACGGAAGGATTAGTGAAACTCGTTATGTGAGAAATCTTAAGGAGAATCATAATTTTACAAAAGAAGTAGATCCTACCGGAAGTGACTTTACAAAAAGATTATATAAAGAAACCCTTGAAAAGGTTCTGGAAACTGTACCAGAAGAATATGAAAATGATTTCTATAGAGGATATCATTGGAATTGTGAAGTCATAAAACGTGTTCGTAATGCAGTTAATGGAGATATAAATTGGGATTCTGAAACTGAACAAGAGGTGGCTGACGGGCATACAGAGGGAAAGAAAAAAGTTTATTATACAACAAAATATGAAAGAAGCACGAAAAATCGTGAGGCTGCAATTCGCATACATGGTACAAAGTGTATGATATGTGGATTTGATTTTGAAGAGAAGTATGGTGAGTTGGGTAAAGGGTATATAGAAGTACACCATATAAAGCCTTTGTCAGAGATTGACGAAGAAGTGGTTGTTAATCCGGAAACCGATTTGATATGTGTATGTTCAAATTGTCATAGAATGTTGCATAGATTTAGGAGCTATATTGTTTTGGTGGAAGAATTAATACAGATAGTGGAAGATAATGAATGATATGATATAAGGAGAAAAGGTATGATTACATTAGATTACAGAACAGATAACCCTCGTTGGGGACTTTCGGGTATAAGATACAGTTCATGGGAGGCGTATGCATTTGCTCTTGGCTATTTGGCAAATGAGTTACATTACAGAAATATAGATAATTCAGGATTGATAGATCTTCACTTTGAAAGTAATGATGCTCAAGGTGCATGGGGAAAAGAAGGAAGGATTCATTATTATGGAGAAGAGGCTTATTTAGCATCAGCATTTACAGATTGGTATAATGCAAAAAGTGCAGGTGTAAACAACATAACATATCGTATAAATTCTAATGATTATATGTATTCATTAGTGCATGATTTTGGTTTTGAAGTAAAAAGATATGTTGGATATACAACAGCGGACATTTTTCCGCCTATACATAATGCTTTTAGTGACGTCTGGAATGAGTTGGAGGATTATTTGTTGCAAAATGGTTGTCCTAATGGTCAAATTAATCGTATTCATCAGTATTACATAGATGGATGGAACGAATAAATAAAGATGTTACTAATAACATAAAAAGTCTTTTAGCGATAGGAATAGGAAAGGAGGCCACATATGTGGACAGATAATGCATCAGAAATCGATATGTTATTTTATAAACCATATGCAGATATAGTTTCTGAAGCTGCAATGGGGATGGATCAAAGTTCATTGACAATAGGGGTGTTCGGATTCTGGGGTGCAGGCAAATCAACATTACTGAATCTGATTGAAAAAAATTATAAGGATAATAAAGATGTTATTTGTGTAACAATTAATGCATGGATGTTTGAGAATTATGAAGATGCAAAATCTGCAATTATGGAGGCACTTCTTAGAGAACTCCAGAGCAATGAAAGATTGGATCAAAAGATTAAAGATAAGTTAGGAAGTTTGATAAAAAAGATAGATTTCTTGAAAATAGGTACAAAAACGGCAACCATAGCAGCTCCGTTTGTAGCAAGTATTGCAACAGGAAATCCACTTCCTGTGATATTTTCGTTGCCAAAAGAAGCTGAAGAAATTGAAACAACGATAAAAGGTGTTGCATCTTCAGTAAAGAACATTAGAGAAGATTATCTAAAAGATAACAGTGAAGATAAAAGTAGTGTAGTAAATAATGTTCGTGCTTTTAGAAAAGAATTCGAAGATGCATTGCAAGATAAAGAGATAAAAAGGGTAATAGTTATGGTTGATGATTTGGATCGTTGCCAACCAGAAAGAATTATTGAAACACTGGAAGCTATTAAACTTTTTTTGGCAGTACAAAAAACAACATTTATCATTGCGGCGGATGACAATGTTATACAATATGCTATTAAGAAAAAATATCCTGTGATTGATGGGTATGATGTTGAATTAGATAAAGAGTATATCGAGAAAATGGTTCAGGTTCCAATTCAGATTCCAGAGCTATCATCCAAAGACATTCAGAATTATCTTCTTTTGTTAGTGTTGCAAAAGTATATGGATGTGGATAAATTTAAAACTCTGATAGAAAAAATGCTTGAAAAGAAAATTTTGGTTGAATCCGATGTTGTAGATATTCCTCAATTAGAAAAAATATTTGGTGCCAGTATTATTGACGATGTATCATGTGAAAAAAGATCTGAATATAATGAGGTTTTATCAGTTATCTTAAAAATACGTTCAATTGCATCACAAACATTAAAGGGAACACCTAGGCAAGTGAAAAGATTTTTGAATACATTTATAACAAAATGTAAATTGTCTAAAATGTATTATGGTGATGAGTTAGATATGGCAATTATGGCAAAGTTGCTAATTTTACATATGATCAATCCAGAACTATTAAATCAATTGCATACATGGAATGAGCATTTCTATTCAGATGATGAATCTGGAAACAAAGAGTATCGATTAATGAAAGAGGAAGTATTGAGCCCGTCTGATGACATAAAATATCCAAAATGGAATAGACCTAGGGTTGTTGCATGGGTTAAATGTGAGCCAATGGAATTGGAAAAACATAATCTCGATAAGTATTTTTATTTAACGAGGGAAATATTATCTTCCAATGATGATTTGAAGTCAAATTTAAGTAAAGCTAGCACTGGAATATTAGATAGAATAAGTAATGTTAGTTTAGGAACAACACCCAATATTATAAAAGATATGAAGTTATTAACACCGGCTGATCTGGATGACGTAATGAACATCGTAATTAGTCGTATTGTAAAAGAAAACATAGAGGAATTTTTCTATTCAGCTTTATTTAAAGAGTTTGTAAATTATAGAAAGGAAATTGTTAATGCGATTCTAAAAAGTGGTATAAAAGTAACACCACAACATATGACAGCATTTTCGATAATGTATCAAGCAGATTCACAAATGATAGAAGAAATGCTTAAAGAGATGCAGGATAAAAAACTTGTAAATGCAAGCGTAGTGCGGCGCATAAAGGGAGAGAAGGTGAGGTAATGGGAACTTCAAAGGGATACATACAGCCTAAAACAGTTCATTGGACAGAGGCGAAACGAGCAGTAACATCGTATATTCGTAATGGTAGTAGCGAAACAAAGGGGAATGCTGCTAGCAAATTTGCTAATGCTATGAAACATGATATGATAGCAGGTAATAGTTTTGTAAGTGCCAGTAGCAATGTCATAGCATTTGTAAATGCAGTATCAAGATCGGGATTACAACAAGCTTTAAAAGAATATGGAAGGCAGGATTTGATTGGAAGATCATTTTCTGAAGTTTGTGATGAGCTAATTCATGAATTTACTAATTTTGGAAGCACTACGGAAGATTATATAGCAGCACAATCTATAACCTTAGCGATGAAAGAGTTACAAATTGATGATTTTGCAAATATAGACACATCTCAGTTTCTGAAAGAGATGCTTATTCAATACATAAAAAGTAGTTTCGAATTTAGATATGAAGAAAGTATACGTGCAAAGAAGACACCTGAAGAGACAAATAAGATATTAAAAGAGATGGGGAAATACATCTCCGGTGAGTTACATGAGAAGCTTACTATTCAAGAATTGAAGTCGGTTAATTTTAATGACTTAAAATCAAATCAATTAGTTGAAAAATCATTAATTGATGCGTATGAAATATTAGTAATGTTTTACGGGGAGGTGTAGGGATGAAGTTTTGGATAGAAAAAGAACATGATAGTAAACCTACTTCCGGATGGGATAATGCATATATTTTTTCGTTGACACAAAATGGGTATAGCACAATTTTTTCCAGTATAAAAGATATATGGTACTGGATGGATTGTATGTCTATTACACCAATATATGAAGACCTGTTTTTGATTGGAATTAGTGTATTTGCATTAGATAAGCGTATAGAACGTAGAAAATTTATAGATTGTTGGACTAGAGAAATTTCAGTTTCAATTCCTGTGTTGGAATATGATAAATGGGAAAATACGCAAAAACAGTGGAATTACCTACTAAGATTTTTAACTGGTGATGTATGGGATATACAGTTCAGAAGAACGGATAAAGTATACAGTAAACGAGAACATCCGAATAGAAAACATCTAAATGTTAAAGGCTGTGATTGTGTGAGTTTGTTTTCAGGTGGATTGGATTCGTATTGTGGTGCAATAAAGCTGTTGGAAGATGGCAAGTCACCATGTTTAGTAGGTCATAATGAATATCCGAAACTTGCGAAAATACAAGATAATTTTGCAAAAACATTTAGAAAATTATACCCTGAACAAAAAGTTGAATTTATTGGTTTTTCAGCAAACTCTAGAGCACCACGAAATTTTGAAGGGATGAAACTGGAGGGAGCAGAAAATACTTCAAGAGGACGTTCGTTGTTATTTCTGTGTGCCGCCATTACTATTGCAGGTATTTTAGATGATGAAATGTCAGTATATATTCCAGAAAATGGTTTTATAGGATTAAATTTGCCATTAACAAATGGCAGGAAAGGAACATGTAGTACAAGAACTACACATCCGTACTTTTTGCACGGGTTCCAGACAATATTGAAGGGTGTTGGAATAAAAAATGAGATCAACAATTTTTTCGCATATTTGACAAAACGCGAAATTGTTGAAATGGTTAAAAATAGCGAAGCTTTTGCTGCACATTACGAAGAAACAATATCTTGTTCTCATCCATGTTTACCACGTTATTATAGTAAAAGTTATCCGGTGAATTGTGGTTATTGTTATCCTTGTTTAATACGAAAAAGTTCGTTGATTGATAGCCCGGATAGTAGATATTCGTACGATATTGATTCCGCTTTTTTGCAGCAATACGGAGAAGCTTACAAGGCAAGCGATCTTAGAGCCGTGATTAGTGCGGTCTACAATAATAAACAGATGTCTGATGATCAGATAAGGGAAAAAATAAAATACACAGGGCAATTAGATAAAAAATCTGTAGAAAAATTCTTGAGAGTATATAAATCTACAATGAATGATTTAGAAGAAATGTTTATGAAGGATAAAGATATTGCAAAATTGATAGGTGATTAATTATGAATGGACTTATTGATACACATTTTCATTTGGATATGTATAAGAATTATAATGAAATTTTTCAATTAATTCAAAATGAGAAACAATATACATTATGTATGACAAATTCTCCAGGAATATACCAAAGTTGTATGGAAATGTTTCAAAAAAATAAGTATGTAAAATTTGCATTAGGTTTTCATCCTTTATACGAAGGACTGGGAGAAATAGATTTTGAACAATTCCTATATTTAGTGGATAGTGTTGATTATGTTGGAGAAGTTGGTCTTGATTTTAGTAATAAAGCAATCATGAATAAAAGTATGCAAATTTCTTGTTTTGACAGAATTGTAAAAAAGTGTTCTGAACAAAATAAGTTGATGTCTATTCATATTCGTGGGGCAGAAATAGAGGCTTTAGAGATACTAAAAAAATATAGACCAAGAAAATGTATTATTCATTGGTATACAGGTCCAAAATATTTAGTTAAAGAGTTTATTGAGATTGGTTGTTACTTTTCGATAAATGCAAATATGATTAAGCATGGAAATTTTAATGACATCATTGGTGAACGAGTTTTGATAGAAAGTGATGGACCATATTCAAGTGTTAATGGGAAGAAATTTTTTCCGAGTCTTTTACTTGAAGAGTATAAAGTAATTGCTGGGGCACTAAATGATCCTGATTTAATTCAACATGTATGGAACAATTTTAAAGATATTTTAACAAAGTAATGTGCATGTGTAGAATAAATGGGATATTAAATAAGGAGATACCTAGTATTATAGAAATTAGCTAATTTTTTGAAAAGATCGTACTTGTAAACCACTCGAACCATCATGAGTAAAGAAGATATCCACTGGTACTGATTTGGTACTAGAAGTTCTGGAAACGGGATGGAATAGAAAAAATATAGAAATATTTGATACTAAAATGTATGGAAAACATAAGATAACATAGTTTGTTAAACAGAACTTTGCGAGTTTGAATAGAATGCATATAAGACCGAGAGGATGCCCCAAAGGGTGGACTCTCGGTTTTGTATAATAATAGTATTGTTTTACATTGAAAGGGGAGTTGATTTAGAAAGTATTTTGAGAAAGGTAACAGAATATCTGATTAAAGGTGTAAGTATAGTTTTATGGCTTATTTAGGAAGCAAATTATAGAAAAATATGAAATGAAAGAATAAGAAGACGCTAAAAATTGAATATGATGGCAGAGGGTTGTCTTAGAAGAAATGATTGAGATTCAAGCAGAAGCAAATATATCGTGCATTAAAGAAAAATAATAAAAAATTAATAATAGAAGTATATATATATAAGGTAAATGTAGAATAAAGTAAATTGATTTTTTAAATGTACATGAGAGGTAAAGTATGGCAAATAGTTATATAGTTTTAGGTAATGGATTTTCAATGGATTTAGTAAAAAAAATGAACAAGGAAAATCAAATAGATTTAAGAAATTTATTTACGAAGGGGGAATATGTATTATATCCAAAGGCAATGAAAAAAGGATTCTTGTCTCGAAAACATACTCCCAATTTGTGGATTTTAGGTGCAAGAAGTTATATAGAAGATGAAAAGGCATTACAGTTAGTTACGGATGTAATAACATGTGCAAATGTTTTTAATCTGTCAATGGAAACAAAGATGGGAGAACAGAAGGAGAATACTAGTGTTTATATTAATGCGTATAGCGAATTATCATCATATTTAAGATATCTATTTGTTTATTATAATTCACTTGTTAATGATGATGATTTAAAAAATATCTTGGATAGTATTGAAATAATAAATTATATTAAAGATAATATGAAAACTAATAAGATTTACATTATAACATATAATTATGATATATTTTTAGAAAGATTGTTAGAGTTATCAAAAATTGATTACGATATATTTGGATTTACGAATAATGGAGCTAATGTTGTAATATTTAAACCACATGGTTCTATAAGTTTTTCTTTTAAAATTAAGGTGCCAGAATCAAGTCCATATAATATTAGAAATGTATTAGTAGATGCTGTTACGCAAAATGCAAATAATTTTGAAATAATCTATGATTTAAAGGATGATTTTCCAATAGTTAATGCAATTATTCCACCAGCAGGTGATTCGACGAGGTTTAGCTTTACATGGATTAAAGAAATTAGAAAGGGTATAGATGATATTATTAAAAAGAGTACATCAAAAGATGAAATGATATTATTCGGGTTGTCATATTGGCATGTTGATAGAAATGAAATAGATGAGATATTATTATCCATGGATGCATCAATGGAAGTAAAGTATGTTGATCCCAATCCACCAACATCTCTTGATGCAGTTTTGAGTAGTTTGTTTAAAAATTATATTCACTATAGCAGTGGGAATTTATTAAAGGAGTGAACAGTTATGCAAAATAATAGATATTATAGAAAGTCAACCTCAATTACCATATCAAATTTTTATGAACAGTATCAATTAAAAAAATATAATATGGATCCACCATATCAAAGAGATATGAATGTGTGGGATATAGAACAAAAATCCTTTTTAATTGATACTATATTTAAAAATTTTCCTATACCACCTATTTTCTTAGAACAAAAAATCAATGCGGATACAGGTATTACTAATTATGATGTTATAGATGGAAAACAAAGATTAACAACAATAATTGGATTTATAAGAAACGAAATTCCTTTGCCAAAAGAATTTGGAAATGATATATATGGAAATAAAAAGCTGGATGGATTAACTTTTGAACAAATAAAGGAATTAGCAAAACTTGATGAGGAAGTTAAATCTATAATTGCAGATTTTTGGGCATATTCGATATCTGTTGAATATATAGAAAACCCGGATGATAAAGTTGTTGATAATATATTTGATAGGTTAAATCGTGAAGGAAGTAGATTAAACGCACAAGAATTAAGAAAAGCTCAATATTACGACAGTTTATTGTACAATGATATTATAAGTTACAGAAATGATGAATTTATACGCTTTTTGACTGGAAAATTAAAGAAGAATAGGCTTGAAGATGTTAGCTTTATAACAGAATTATTTTTAATGACTATAAAAAATAGCATTTTTGATGGGAATGAGAATAGTATTGATAATGTTTTTTCAAATATTATAGAGGAATATGATGAAGAATTGTCAAAAAAAACAAAAGATAAATTTGAAAGAACAAAAGATATTATGGAAGGGTGGAATATAGAGTATGCGAAATATAATATAGAAGGTGTAAGTCACTTATATGCTATATGGTATATAGCACTTTATTTAGTAAATAATAATTTGAATAGTAATATTGAAAATAAATTACTGGAGTTTTTTGCAGATTTGAGAGGAGATAAAAAAATAATTCAAACTTTGAATTATCAACAATCAATGCAATCTGCTAGCAGATCAAAATATGCAAGAAAAAAAAGAGTAAATGCATTGTTGGAATTTTTAGGATTTGAAATAGTACGATGAGGAGCTATTATCGAAAAAACTTTAGTACTTGGAATTATAATGGTCTCATAAATTAAGACACTGAACACGACATTTCTTAATGAATCTGATATACTATAACCAACAAGTGAAAGAAGGTACTTATTATGTCCAGATCAAGAAGAAATTTCAGTGCTGAATTTAAAACCAACCTCGTACTCCAGTTGCTTAAAGGAGAAAAAGAACTTAATGCCCTTGCTGTTGAAAACGATATTCAACCAAATCTCCTACGTAACTGGAAGAAGGAATTCCTTGCAAATGCTTCTCTTGCTTTTGATAACAAGAGGGAAGACAATCTCCGGGAAAAACTTGCCGAAGAACGCAAGGAAAAAGCCGAATATGCCAAAAAGGTTGGTCAACTTACTATGCAGGTTGACTGGCTCAAAAAAATCTGAAGAAGTTGTCGGACCTGACTACGAGAGTAAATTTAGTCCGAAACCTTTCGACGACTAAAGAATTGCCAGTTTCTACCGATGCAAAGTTGCTTGGAATCAATCGTACCAGTGTGTATTACGGTGGACTCCCTGTTTCTCAGGAAGAATTGAAATGCAAATCTATCATTGACCATCTGCATACGGATAATCCTACCTGGGGACCCCGTCAGATGTCTGCTCAACTTAAACTGCGCGGATATCAGGTTGGACGCCGTAAAGCAAGCAGATATATGCGTGAAATGGATATTACACCGATTTATCCAAAGATGAATCTGTCTAAGCGCATGAAGCAGGCAAAAGTCTGTCCGTATTTGCTTCGTAACACAGTCATAGGCCGGTCCCAACCAGGCATGGTCGATTGACATTACATACATTCCAATGAAGCACGGATTTCTTTACCTGACAGCCATTATCGACTGGTACAGCTGTTGTATCGTTGGCTGGGATGTTGATGATACTCTGGATACCACCATGGTCATCAACGCCTGTAAAAAAGCATTTAAAGTAGCTAAGCCGTTAATCATCAACTCGGATCAGGGCAGCCAGTTTACCAGCGACAAATACATCGACTTTATTCGTAATAGCGGAATCCGTCAAAGCATGGATGGCAAAAGCCGATGGGCAGATAATATCATGATTAAACGCTGGTTCCGCAGTGTTGTGGTAAAATATAGTTGTAACATCCCGACCTAATGAGTTATAATAACAAGAAGAGGAAAGAGGTATATTAGAAATGAATCCCAATTATGAACCAGAATTCAAGAAGAAGATTGTCTGCCTTTATCTTAAGGAGGGATGCTCCCTGAAAGGACTTGCATCGGAATATGGGATATCCAAAGCAAGTATTTCCAACTGGACAAAACAATTCCGCGAAGAATGCCTAACAAATGAAGAAGCCGGGTTATGCCCATGGTGCTGCACATAAAGTTTATGATAACAGACTGAAACAGAATTTCCATGCGAAAAAGAGAAACCGGAAATGGTGTACGGACTTT
>ERZ791734.1374-NODE-1374-length-21128-cov-4.856119_pt1 | contig 21128 bp, 12 predicted proteins | sample MGYA00509953_ERZ791734 | MGnify/ENA primary metagenome ERZ791734 (study PRJEB30046, sample SAMN00792038) | human gut metagenome | study: EMG produced TPA metagenomics assembly of the A metagenome-wide association study of gut microbiota in type 2...
TCGGAGCCAAAGCTAAATCATAAAGTATATTGTTCTTCAATGCAATCACTGTTCTACGCGGGGTTTCCCTCTTACTTTCTGCCTCAACATACGGAGAAAAAGTCATTAGTTCCATTTTTCCCTCCGGTAGAGTATTTACAGGCAATGCTAATGTAGCTATCGACAAACTGTCTTTTATCTCCCCTATCCGTTCTACTTTCCGGAATTGATGTTCCGACAAATAAGCGTAAGGTTTTCCACCATCCAAATAGTGCAACAGCTTTATCAGCTTTTCAAAGTTCCCGAAGTGTCGCCGGATTAACGCCAGCACATCTTCTTTATCCGGCACCTGCGGATCATTCATTACCCATTGGTATATTTTGCTCCAGGTTTCCGGTTTAAACATTCGGTCCGTCGGGTTGCAAATATCCTTCTTCGCTGCTAATCTTTCAGCTCGCATCTCTGCTTTTCCTAATATCAAAAAAGAGAGTATTAAGAATATATATAAACCTACGCGAACCTTCATAACTTTGCTTTGTATATGGCAAATGTATATTTAAAAATTTGAAAGAAATACGAAGATTACAACTCTTTTCAGGGGGTGGAAGCTTCTGTGAAACGAATGAAACAGATTTGCAACTTTGCAACATAAAAGAGGTCTCAACTTCGTATCAATCCAGAGAAAAGAATTCTTTTTTAGGCAGTTAATAAGGCCATTCCGGAAAGGAATCTAATAATTAGGGGCTATTAAAAAAAAGAAAGCTATTCTATAATCATTTAGCCACTATCATCCACTATATTGTCTCAAAAAGACAGTTCGTGTGCGAGAACAGTGAATATCCGTGAAAGAATTATAAAAGGAATATCAAACGGAAGCAAATATTTGGAAGGAACGGGGTGAGCTCTTATATTTGCAATGTGATTTTTTTCATAGTATTAGATTTAAGGTTAACAAAGGTTGGAGTACAGCGGTACTCCTTTTTTTATATCCATACTTTCCGATACTACTCTTTTTCCATCCCTTCACCATACCAACTCCGTGTCAAGTCCATACCAAGTCCAAGTGTATAGACATGGAGCTAATACGGAGTAGACAGAGCTTTGACTATGTTCAGAGAATAAAAAGCAGAAAAACAAACTGTTAGAAAAAACAAAAAGTTAGAACTACTATTATAGAAAAAAGCAGTTCCATTTGGGTAGTTTCGTTATTCTCTGTATTTTTGTTCCGTAACCATCAGTTCCGTAATGGCCATTACGGAACTGATGGTTACGGAACTGTATTATATCTACGTAAACATTTGATTATGAAATTCTACGATAGGGAACAAGAAACAGCCAAACTGCAAGAAATACAACATAAATCTCTTCTTCAAGCTCAAATGACCATCATTACCGGACAAAGACGTATCGGCAAAACTCAATTATTGCTAAATGTCACTGCAGGTCAACCTACACTCTATTTCTTCGTAGCCCGCAAAGCAGAAGCCGATCTTGTCGTTGACTTCCTGACAATCGCAACCCGCAATCTGGGGATTCCTTTCTTCGGACAAGTAACTTCCTTTGCCGAACTGTTCCGCTTTCTTATGGAGTATTCCGCCATGAACCCATTCAATCTCATTATCGATGAATTTCAAGAGTTCTTCAATATCAATCCCTCCATTTACAGCGAAATGCAGCACTATTGGGATATCAACAAAGACAAAAGCAGAATGAACCTCTTACTTAGCGGATCTGTCTATTCGCTAATGCAAAAGATATTTCAAAATAGCAAAGAACCGCTATTTGGCAGGGCCACTGCATACATCCGACTAAAACCATTTCGTACAGATGTGCTGAAACAGATACTTTCTGATCATAATGCACGCTATACAGATGAGGATTTATTGGCTTTATATGCATTTACCGGTGGTGTGGCAAAGTATGTTCAACTTTTTATGGATAATGGTATATATACCAAGAAGAAGATGTTGGATTATATGATACAAGAAGATTCACTCTTCATCAGTGAAGGGAAAAATATGCTTGTCGAAGAATTCGGAAAAGATTATGCAGTCTACTTTTCTATTCTTGCAGCCATAGCAAGAGGGGAAAATACACGCGCCAAAATAGAAGCGGTTGTGCAGAAAGAATTAGGCGGGTACCTCTCCCGCTTGGAAAAAGATTTCAATCTGATAGAAAAACGTATACCACTATTGGCAAAAGTAGAAACGAAGAATGTACGCTATTGCCTGTGCGATAACTTTCTATCTTTTTGGTTCCGTTTCATCTTCAAATATTATTATATGGTGGAAATTGGTTCCTTTACGATGTTGCGTGAAATCATTGAACGCGATTATGAGATATTCAGCGGTCAAATACTGAAGAGGTATTTTGCCACGCGCTTCATGGAAAAACAATGTAGCACCCGTATCGGTGGTTTTTGGGATAGAAAAGGAGAAAATGAAATAGACCTTATCACACTGAATGAATTGGAGAAATCTGCCCGGATCATTGAAATAAAACGCCAGAAACGGAAGATTGATATGGAACGCCTATGGATAAAAGGCGCATTTTTCATTGAAAGCACCGGACTAAAGGATTATCAAGTAGAATATTTAGGACTGTCTATGGAAGACATGTAGTCTTCCAACCATAAAGAAAGGATTTTCTTTATTCCACCTCCATAAAGGCAGACTTTCAAACATTTCAGCAACATACGCCTTTATCTCTAAAAGTGGAAATAGAAAAATCCTGCATATACAGCAGCATGTATATGCAGGATTCTAGTATAATATACCCCATTTATGCAGTTCTCAGATGAAAAAGTCTGTTTCTTGTCGACAAAACATTAACTTCCTGTCGACAGGAAGTTAACTTCTTGCGAACAAAGAGTTAACTTCATTCAGAAAGAACACTTGTTTCATTAGAAATAAACAGAGCTTTCATTAGAAACGAGAAATATATCGACTTTTTAGAGTTGTAAACTATTCGCTATACGTTTGACAATATGCAATCTACAAAAATACAATTCTTTCTTTTCTTCCATCCAGTAGAGCAGGGCGAAAGAACAGATTCTAAAGCTATTGAATATGCAAAGTGTCAAAACGTCCTTCTCACCAATGCTTCATTATCCATTGTGCAAAGATAAGTTTTCCATATTGCGAATTTTTTCGCAAAGATAATCCCATTATCTTCAGTTTGTTTTTTCAATGAATTCCCTTAGATCTAGCTATCTCACCTTTCTTCCTCTTCCTTGCCGCAAGCGGATAGTCCTTCTTCACTTCAAACGAATAGCTGCCGGAAAGAAGTTTCAAAACCACCTCTCCATTTCCTTCACTGATAAATTCTATTCCTTTACACTTCCGGACAGGCTTCGTTTTCTCACGAACATCCCTCAACGATGCAGCCGGCAGATATAGGATAGCTGTAGTATTGGCAGGTACAGTGAAAGTATAACGAATCACTCCGCTCTCCACTTTCCAACCACTTTCAATGCGTCCATACATAGAATCATAATATCCCCGTGCATACGTCATCTTCCCGGTTGGATCGGACATCGGCTTCAGAACGAACTGCTTGAAACCGGGAGAAGTTTCATCACGCTGTATTCCCAAAGAGTAATTGTACATCCAGGCACCCACAGCACCGAAAGAATAATGATTGAAAGAATTCATGCGATTGTTTCCACCAAAGCCATCCGTGCGAGTATAAGAGTTCAGACGTTCCCAGATGGTAGTGGCTCCCTGTTCAATGGAATAAAGCCACGAAGGATAACTGGTCTGCTGAAGTAGTCTGTAAGCCAAGTCTGAATGCCCGTAGTCAGACAAAGCCTTATTGATCCATGATGTGCCGATGAAACCTGTCTTCAGAGAGTAAGGCGGGCATTGCTGACCTCTGTCCGTAGTATTCTTCCTTTTCACAGTCTCTGCAAGATTGGCAATCACCTTATTACGATTCTCTTCATCAATAATATTGAAAGCCAACGGAAGCACATACGAAGTCTGTATATCTATATGTGATCCCTTCTTCTCAGGAACAAAAGCCGAAAATAGGGTCTTTCCGGTCTCAGGCTCTATATACGTTTTATTGAAGAAATCCTTCCGGGCGGCATGCAGTTCACGAAACCACTCGGCATCGGTAGCCTTACCAAGGACAGTCGCCATTTTAGCCATCAACTCCAGATCATAAATGAAGTAGGTTTCCCATACCAAAGATTTGTCATTCTTCTCATCCTCCAGCCCCAGCCAATCACACAAATCACCCCACGAACGGCTTTGCACAATCAGGTTGGTTTCTGTTTCGATGGTATTATCGATGATGTATTGAATATAGCGCTTCATAGCATCATAGTGTTCGCTCAACAAAATGGTATCCCCATATTGCTGGTAACACTCCCAAGGCACTGTGATTCCGGCACTTCCCCACAGCAGACCGCCAAAACCACCACCCAATGGAGCAATATCCGGAAAACGCCCATCCGTCCGCTGAACATCGCGCATAGAACGAAGATAGCGTCTCAGGAATTGCGGGACATCCGCCAGATAAGTTGCCGTGCGCGAGAAGACAGAAATGTCTCCTGCCCATCCCAGCCGTTCATTGCGTTGCGGACAGTCCGTAGGAATAGAAAGGAAGTTTCCATAAGAAGACCAGGTTATATTCTTCCAAAGCTGATTCACCTGAGTATTGGAAGTCTCGTAGCGTGAAGCTAATTCGTGTATAGAGCTTAGTACTACCCCTTTCACCGCTCCCACAGGCAACGGTTTATCAATGCCTGTGATCTCTATAAAGCGGTAGCCATGATAGGTGAAGCGGGGAGAGATGGTTTCCTGCCCACCTTTGGCTATATAAACATCCTGAGCCATAGCGGCACGGATATTCTCCAGCATAATCATACCGATATTCCCTTCGTATTCCGGCAAATCGGGATATTTCACCTCAGCAAAACGCAATGTAATTTCCGTTCCGGGTTTCATGCCCGATAAACTAATCCGGGGAACTCCTACCATATTCTGCCCCATATCATACACAAACACACCGGGGCGGACTTCTTCCACCGAGAGAGCCGTCAACTCATTTATTTGTTTCACCGTCTGACCAAACTGCCCGATAAGTTCAAAGCCTGAATAATCATTCACCCACGGCATATTCGGATTACCTACCGTACTGATATTACCTTCCAAGGCAACTTCATGAGCCGGTTTCCAGGCAGATGCATCATAAGAGGCCATGCTCCATCCTTCCACTGCCGTTTCCCTTAAAGCATCATACACTTCGCCCTGGAAGAAACTACCGTAAGCAATAGGACCTTCACTGAAATACTGCCAGGATAACGGATCAGTTACCACCACATCGGTCCGGCCATCCGAATACGTAATAACCAGTTTTGCTAATAAAGATTGGCGGTCACCGAAGAAATTCCAATTGTCTCCCGTAAAGGTAGCACCCCCACTCCACCAGCCTTCTGCCAGTAAAGCGCCAAGGGCATTTCTACCAGAATGAACGTACTCCGTTACATCAAACGTCTGGTACAGATGGGTTTTATTATACTGGGTGATTCCGGGATTAAAATAATCGTCTCCTATACGCTTGCCATTCAGATAAACCTCATAAATACCACGTGAAGTAACATACAAGCGGGCTTTGGCTATTTCAGTATCCGGAGTGGAGAAAACCGTACGAAGCATAGGGGCAGAATTGCCTTTAGGGGTGAAAGTACGGAAAGCACCGGAAACATCGCCACCTATCCAGCTATTCCCTTCTTTACAAGTAGTTATCACATTCGAAGGACTTCTGAAATTAGCAATCTCCATCTTCGGGAAAATAGCAGATTGCCCTGCGGGAACATCAAAACCGACATCGCCTACCACTGGGAAAGCTATAAAATCACCTCCCTGTCCCAGCGGATTCAGATTTACCCAACCAATCTCTTCACCACCATCCACATAGAATCTTGTAAACCCAAAATCGGAAGTAAGGCTTATGGTATGCTGTGCATACTTGTTGTTTTCATGAATCCATGTCAGCGGAACAGGGAAACTTTTGAAAGGAACGCTTCCCTGATCGTCCGGATGGTATCCTACACGATACACATTCAGCATTGCCTTTTTACCCGAAGCGAGTGAATCAATGCTCAATTCTATTTTAATATAAGATTCATCTTTTCCATTCTGCAAGTGATACAGGTTCTTATTCTTATCCATCAGACGCTTATCATTCGCTCCGTAGACAAAGCTTGCACGTGTGCTTTTTGACTTTTCATCCAGTTGAAGTGAAACATTCAGCCTGAATACCGGGAGATAGTGAGAATAGAGCATCCTGTCTTTATCTCCGCCACCTATCCACTTAGCACCACTCCATCCCTCGTAAGGGGAAGTTTTACTCATTAATCCTGTCTCAAACCAAGACGTTTCCGATGATTGTTCGCCTCTTTGATTCCAAACGTTGACCGTCCAGAAATAGCAGGTAGCAGGTTGCAAAGGAGTACCGGCATATTCTATGTTCAGTGACAGGTCACTCGACACTTTTCCGCTATCCCATACCAAACTACCCGTTTCATCAGTCACTATTATCTGATAGGCCTTCTGCGAATAACCTCTTTCGGTATCCGGCACCACCATTTGCCAACTGAAACGAGGCCTTTCTACATCGATGCCTAATGGCATTTCGGCATATTCCACCTTGAGTTTTTTTATAAGGGAGTTATATACTTAATTACACAAGTGTAGTATAAAACGTTTAATATTATAAAGTTAGTGTTTGAATATGGGTACAGTTATTCCTATACCTTGTTTTTCTACTGTGTTCAGTATTCAAACACTACTTTCTTAAAAACTAAAATTATGAGAGCAATTATTGAAAAGAAGACTTGCTTCGTTGAAGTAAACGAGAAATTTGCGGAATTAGTAAGTACAACTTATTTTCTTGGAATCCCTATATACAGAGACTCCAAGAAAATAACCGCTCCTTATGGTACTGAATACTCTTTAGATGAAAAAGAAATAAAGAGTTATTATGTTAGTCAAATTCTTCTTGGGGCTATTCGCTATCGTCACTAACCTTTGTTAGATAGCGTTTCTCTATTTTGCATGAGATTATTCCGTTGTGGTAGTCACTAAAATATGAAACCGTAATTTCTTGGGAAAAATTATCCTTTGGTGCTACAACAAGAAATCTTTTACTTTTATCAAAGGTGAGACATACTATATCTCCAATTTTAAATTCATTCATGACTATATGAGATTTTTGCAAATGTAGTTATTTCGATAAAAATAACCAAATAAATATCTTTTTTTAGTTTTGGTGTAATTTATTGCTATTTTATTTGTTTTTGTGTGATTAATTACTATCTTTGTATATACCAATTATTATATGATATGTTCAAAGAGTTTAATTCATTATCTGATTTGATGGCCGCTTTTCCAGATGAACAAACTTGTATTGATTATTTGGAATACAGAAGGTGGCAGGGTAATGTAGTATCTCCTTATGACGTAACATCAAAAGTGTATAGGTGCAGGGGGAATAACTACAAATGCAAAAATACCGGACTTTACTTTAATGTAAAGACAGGTACTTTGTTTCATCGGTCGTCCATACCTTTGCAAAAATGGTTCATAGCTATTTGGCTTGTAACTTCACATAAGAAAGGTATTTCGTCCGTCCAATTAGGCAAGGATATTTCTGTAACGCAAAAAACTGCTTGGCTGATGCTCCACAAAATTCGAGAAGTATTTAGTGACGAGAATGATTTGCATGATGATAATCAAGGTAACGATGGAAAACTCGCTAACAATGTCGAGATTGATGAAAGTTTCATCGGTGGCAAAAATAAAAATCGTCACAGAGATAAGAAAGTTGAAAAATGCCAGGGACGTTCTTTCAAGGATAAAGTTCCTGTATTTGGCATGTTGGAAAGAGGCAAGCGTGTAATTGCGAAAGTGGTATCTGATACGACAGTGAAAACTTTGCAGCCTTTGATTTTTCATTATGTTCGTGCAGGGTGTAATTTGTACTCTGATGAATGGAACTACGGTAAAGATACAGATATGTTCTATTATCATCGCCACGTAGACCACGGTAAAGGATTCTACGGCAAGGGGGATTTAACTTCTAATAGTATTGAGTCCTTTTGGGCGTTGGTGAAAAGAAGTATCATGGGTATTTATTATCATTGGTCGAAGAAACACATGCAGAAATACATTGATGAATGTGTTTTTAGATTTAATACCCGAAAATATTCGGATAAACAAAGATTTGATTTATTTTTGCAAAACATAGTAGGATGTAGAACTACTTATAAAGATTTGATTTATGCCAATTAGAAAAACCGAATTTCCAATTATAAAAAGGAACATTAACGATACTCTCATAGCGTTGCGATTAACTGATGGGTATATCAATGCCACTGCTTTATGTGAAGCATGTGATAAAGAACTTGAAGACTATACCCGTCTTAAAGTAACAAACGAATTTATGAAGGAACTATCTAAGGAAACTAAAATTCCTATTTCTCAATTAATGCAACCTTTTGAAAGCACCAACTCTGTTATAAACGGTACATGGGTGCACCCACAACTTGCTATTAATTTAGCACAATGGGCATCCCCGAAATTAGGCGTTTCTGTTCCACAATGGGTCTTTTTGTGGATGAGTGAACAATCTGTTGAACCCAAAGAAAATCCAGTAAAAAAAGAACTTCCTAAAAATAAGTTTGAAGATTACGACCCGGAGTTTGGTAAAGCGATTGATAAAGCTCTTGCTTATAATCCACGAAAAAGAAAAAAGGCGCCCAAATAAAAGCGCCTTCATATTATCTTAGCAATACTTTAACGGATTGTTCTCCCCAAAAATTGCCTATTAAATGCAGGTAGTACTCTCCTTTCTGTGGGACTTCAAAAACTAAGAGTCCTTTAGTAGTAATATTAGGTTGACATTCTTTTAAAAAGAGCGTTTTCTTACCGGACATTTCCAGTGCAGTAGACGCCTCTCTGGAAAACTCATATTTAGTTCCTTCTTTATCCGTAACAGCAAATAAGGAACCATCTAATATATGAGTTTCTTTACTGATATTCTTTATGGATACGTTTACCAGCATATAAATCCCGTCAGCAATTTCTTCTGAAAATTCGTCTCCTACACTTTTATGAAAAGAAACGCCTTGTACGGTATAAACAAAATGCCCAATTTGAATGGCTTTTCCTATGGAAGATTCTACTTCTTGGTTACTTGTGGTTTGCTTTGAGGAGTGCTTCTTTAAGGATTCCTTGAAGGACTCACTTTGAAATTCTTCCTGAAATTTAGATTCTTCATGGTGTTCGCTGGGTGGAACAAGGCTTACCGCAATAATGAGGATTCCCAATGATAACGTTGGATATACAAGTGCTACTTTTCCACGGGTCTGACATTTTACAGTTTGGGGACTGAACAATCCGACAATAAAAGCAATTGCCGCTACGAATGAGCCTAACAATAAGAATAAGATTACAAAATTTTCCATGTTTACGTGTTTTTAGGTGAATACTTATATTTATAGCACCTATTGTTAAACACGCAAAGGGCGTGGGATTACTCCTTTAGACTAAGAGGTACGACCAAGCACCCACCAACCATACAAGAGTTATGCCCACGCCATGACGCAGGCATTAACTAATGTTTCTTGAGGTTGGTTTTGAAATTTGGTCGTTTTCTTAGTCCTCAAAACAATAGCTAATGCTATCAATATTTTAACGGTACAAAGTTAGTTTATTATAATAGAAATTACAAATGAAAATTAGAATATTACAGTTTGAACACCCCCAATCTTTTAAGGGAGGTAGATGTTGTTGTGCATGTAGAGATATTTGTCTTTTTACTGCTAACACAACTTTTGATATAGCAATAGCTGACATCAAAAAAGTTCTTTTAATTTATGTACAGGATAAAAACTTCACCCGTTTACGAAAAATGGGATGGAAAATCATTGAAAATTCAATAATTCCACCTAACTTTGTAGAAAAGGAACTTGTAGAATATGCAAGTGATTTCTTTGAAGTAGAAATTACTAATTACCAAATAGTAGAAATAGATGTCGAAACCGAAATCGGAGGTTAGTTACCCTATCTCTCCAAACGCACTAATAGACTATATAGAGACAACTTGTGTTTACCCAATTTATATCGGAAGTGATTTTACAAGTTTTTCAACGGAACCTTATATGGGTAAAGGTAGTAAATTACCATCAGAAAATAAAACTGCAAAAATAAAAAATGATGAAATGCTGAATAAGAAGTCTGTGGAAGAACTTTTAAATAAATTAGATTTATCCATAAGTGACTTTGAAGAATATCTAAGCAATTTGTAGTTTTCAATTTATTTTCTTATACTTGCATATATCACGGTGGTACATTATTATCGTGATACGAACAAGTGCAATTAAGTATATAACTCCCTTTTATAAAAACAGAATTATTTTCGGCATGTAACAAGGTAACACATGAGACACATATAAACAAGGCTAACAATAGACAACTTTTATAGTTTTTCATATACAGTGTTTTATAAGTTACGTTCTAGGTACTAATATCATTAATGCTCAGCTACAAAGATAAGCTATCCTAATTAATAATTAGGCCTAAAAAGAATACAAAAGAAGGACACTTTTGAATCAAAAAGTAAAGAGAATCCCAAAATAAATTCACTTCTCCTATTCTAAGAGCAACGTGAAACACATAACCCGAATGCCAACAAATAGTAAAAGCCATCTTATACAGACAGCTTTTACATTCATACCTTAATTTTCTCCATCTGCTGGATATTTGTCAATAGCAAACTACAGTTTAGTACTATTCGATAGACCAGAAATATCTTACAATACTATTTCATTTTACAAGTATAACACCACCTCCCGGATGTATTACGATATTTATACTCTCAGGATTTTCCACTACAAAAGCTTCTTTTACTGGCTGCATCTTTTCATTATCCTTATAATATATAACATTATCTCCCTTTAGTAGCATAGGTAAATTTAACTGTAAATTCAATGCTTTTTTCTGGGCATTAATACCTACTATATACCACTTATCATTATGACGGCGAGCAATTACTACATACTTCCCTGGATAGCCGTCAATGAAGCGGGTCTCATTCCACGTTGTCGGCACCTGCCTCATAAAGTCAAGACAAACCTGTGGAGAGTCTGTCAGATTATTGGGAGCTAAAGCGTAATTTTGAATAGGGTTTTGAAATAACACAGCGGTAGCCAACTGAAATACATCGGTAGTTTTGCGCGTCGTTCCACCGTTGTTACCACGATTCAAACGTTTATTAAGAAATGTACCACCAAACTCCATACAACCCACTGCATTACGGATAAAGGGATGTAGACAGGCATTAAAAGCTTCTTCATCACAAAAGTGCTGGTTAAAAACCAAATTTTCAGAAGCTAGGACTGCTTCGCTACCCACATAATTAGGATACATGCGTTCCCACCCTCTCGGTACTGTACAACCGTGGAAAATAACCATCAGACCATAATCATCAGCATCACTCAGAATAGCTTCGTACAATCGAATAGTTTCTTGCTTGTCTCCACCGAAAAAGTCTACCTTAATACCTTTGACACCCTGCTCCTGTAACCATTTCATCTCATGCTTACGTGCAATAGGATTATCCATCAAATTAATGGGTCCTTGCTCTATATCATTCCAATAGCCGCTAGAACTGTACCACAAGAAGACATCCACTCCCTTATTCTGTGCATAGTCAATAAGAGACTCCATGCGTTCATGACCAATACGGGTATCCCACCAATTATCTATTAGCACATATTCATATCCCATAGCGGCTGCCAAATTAACATAACTCACTTGGTCATCATAGTTAATACTACCATCCTGCCAAAGAATCCAGCTCCATGTACCACGCCCCATTTGATAGTCATGCTCCGTTTCATATAACGGTTCCAGTACATCCCAAATTACAGTAGTCTCTACAATAGGTTTTAACGTCTCACCTATTGTAATAGTGCGCCATGGGGTAGAACCAGGCAAAGCAAAAGCCGGTGCAACCGTCCCGTTACCATTATTTTCTTCATCCATAGGGAAAGCTATCGTATAAAGGCCACCTTCTTTAGCATCACTCAAATGTGAACCGCAATAATTACCATCCACTCCTGTTTCACTGATAAGTACCCATCCATCATCTCCTACACGAAAAAGGCAAGGGAAAGTATATCCATGCCCATACTGGGAACAAATACCTACCGGAATATCTGTTTTATATTCCTCTTCATAACTAGGTTTTGTCCGTTTCCATCCTACCATAGCATCACTTTGCGGACATAAAAATGTAGTAGTCGATATAGGAAAATTAAAACCTGTGACTTCTTTCTCAAGAACAATACTACCCGTTTCAGCATACCTCGGTATTTCATATCGAAAAGCAATATTATTATTGCTTACACAAAAAACCACATTGTATTTTTGCTGTAAAGCATTCTCTAATGTAACGGTTAACTTATTAGCTCTATAGTGCATTTGAGAACACTTAATGCGATCTTGCTTATAAATCTTATCTATAGATGAGCTATGCTGTCCTACATAGGAAATATTCTGACTAAAATCACCAACATTAGCTACAAAGCCAAGCTGAGACTCTTTCAATATCAATTTATTTTTATAGTTTACCGAATAAAAAGGAGAGCCATTTTTAACTACAATGTTCACCTTCAAATGAGTATCAGGACTCATCACAACAACTTCCTGAGCCAATGCAGACGTACAAATAAACGCACAAATTCCCAATATATATTTTTTCATATCTATTACCCAAACATTCATTAATAATTAGGAAATTATCATTTCAATATAGACACTCCCATCAAACCAACTACCACTTCCTGAGATAAAGTTTCTAACTCTACCCTTTCTACAACTACACCTGGTTTTAATACTCTATTTAATACCATTGCTGTACACTCTTTCCCTAACCGGATAGTATCCGGAAGCTTTTGGGGCATACAAAAACGATCTATTTCACTAGTATAATATGCTCTACTTCCTTGTCCCGCAGCAGTACCGTGAACATTGAAGGCACATAGATTCCAATAGTTTATAGGTGGAATAAGTTCTAACTGATCTTTCGAACCATCCTCATAATAAATACGTAATACTGCATTGGCGATATCACACTGCATCACATTGGTTGAGCCACACACCAAAAAGCAAAGTGCCTCACCAGTAGTATTTATGTCAACAGCTATTTTGGTTGGATAATTATCCCACATAGAAGTAAATATGATATTATTTTCACCCTGCGGCCATTGGAACTGAACACCCTGTGGAGTTTTAAGTGTTTCATCTTGCAAATATAAATTCAGAGAGTCAAGCTTAATCTCCGGAGGACCTGCGTTCCAATAAGGGAAAGTCCAAGTAGAAAAGCCATCTATTCCCAGGCGACACGAAGCTGTATTAGGTCTAGGGGACAAATATTCTTGCTTAAAAATCTGCGTCACATCAGCATTCATATACTTCTGAAGATTAATTTTTTCCCATATGGCTGCTTGCGGATAGCCTTCCAAAGTTCTCAGCTTCTCCATTTTTTCTTCATGTTCATTACGTATATTAACTCTCAATATTTTCCATTCTTCATTTTCACCACGCATAACTTTACATACAGCAGTATGGAAACCTGTATTATTTGCAACCCAGACACTGATATTTTTATTTTTAATCTGAATATTTTCAAATATATTTTGCGGATCATAAACAGCTAAAATACTGTCACAATCAATAGTTATTTTATCCTGAGTATAAGATGATAACTGTACATTTTGACAAGGATTATAATCTAAATCGTTAGCAGTATATATCTTTAGTACAGACTTATCGGATAATGGAACTTCAACCTTTAAAATACTGCGTGACACCCCAGGTACCATTGTATAAGATACATTCTTACCATTTAATGTTACTTTCACAACTTTAGAAGTTTTTACCGGTATCTCCCATAACTGTTTAGCTGCTTTTTTCAATCTTATCTCATATTCGGAAACCAGACCCCTCTCCTGAAAATTTATACTAAAATCGGGTAAAGACAACGAAGCGTAATCCCAATCAGTAGGAAATTTAGGTGAAATCCTTACTATCTGGTTAGGATAGTCAGGCAAAAATCCGAACATTCCTCCCACCAAAGTTCTACAAAAGGTATGGATACAATCTCCAAAATCTGTACCCCCAATTGCATCTCCAATATTCCCTGGAACAGCCGTATTATAAGCTCCATGCATAAAAGTACCTTTTAGAATATCATATCCTTCATCGGGTAAATCTGAAGTAAAATATGCTTGTGCCAAATGATAGTTATCACCTGGCCAAAGTGGACGTACAGACCAAATACCCGGAACCCAATTAGAGGTCCATATCATACGACCGCCACAAGGCATTTTATCATTTTGTAATGCCCATTCCGTATAATAAAGGGATTCAATATTTTGTAAAGAAGATGTGAGTTGAGCATCAATAGGCAAAAATATGCTATATAACCAAGGGTTCTTATGTAATCTCTTATTTCCTTCTTGTTCAATATAAGAAGCTGAAAAACCTTGATCTTTCAACCATAATATATTTTGAAAGCCATTCTTAATACGCTTTAACATTGCATCATGATGTTCCATCGACTTAGTGTCACCAGCATTTTTTGCCATGTCATAGGCAGCCTGATGCCCCCGATAAGCATAAGCCGTTTCCTCAGCCGTTCCACCACCATTATACCATTGAGAATCCGTAGGCCATGTATTCAAATAACTTTCGTAACACCCATCTCCATCAGGGTCAAAACATTCTTCTATCCATTTCAAATGCAATTCTAGTGCGGGACGAAGTAAAGCTATAAAAGTAGGATCGTCATTCCACCTATAATCTTCTATCAACTGGTCAAAAAACTGTGATTGCATATCATATGCATTCTGATCCGCAAAAATACGTCCTTCACCATAAAAACGTGAAGTATAGTCCTGAAGAGTCCACATATGATTCTTATTAGGTTTATTCTCCTTATAGTCAGATTTAGTAACTTGTGTACTTATATAATGTTTTGCTTCTTCAGCAATCCTATCATGCCATCCATACATTGTTCCTCCGAACAATACTCTCCAACCGGGAAGATTATTATTCCATTGCATAGCACCATGAGCAAAAACAGGAGGATACCAGCAACCATCTACAGCCCTGACCGAAGCCATTGCCAAAGCATTCAAGTATACATCAGGAGTATTGATAATCATGCGGTTACAAAGGTCTTCCATTTTTTTTAAACCTGTTTCAAATTTTCGTTTAGCTATCATATCCTGAAGCATTTGCCGTTTATCGGAAGCAAACAGATAAACTGTCTTATTACCAACTATCACACCAGAAGTTAACGTCTTAGTTCCAAAATCCGGTCCCCATGAAAGTACTTCCGGATAAGCCAAACAATCCAACTTCCATGACAAATTTTCATTACGGGTCTCCTGACCATTCCAAGTCCACGATAACTGATCCTCAGATTTTGCACCCTTTATTTTCACCTTAACAACCATCCCCATTTCTTCGACATCCGGAACAACCTCAAGCTGTATTTGCAGCCCCACTTTTCTGTTATCCTCAATTACCCATTTCATATGACCATTTTTATACATGGATTTTATTTCTGAGAACTCATGGAGTTGATATGTTCCGGACATATCCATAAAGTTGAAAGACAATGTGCCATAAATTTCACCTCCACGACACAATCTCATTACAGGTTTATCACCAGCAAGAATAAACCCGTTAGTGTTATTGATATACAATGGTCTATTATTAAAATTCTTAAGATTATGACCAACAATCCATGTGTCTTCAACGGAATAAATAGGTTTATTTATCGCATATGTTATCAATGAACAAAAACAAATACAAAACAAAAAAAATACTTTCTTTATCATTTACATTCATATTCTTTGAATCTACAGGTAGATATAAATCTACCTGCAGACTCCATTAATACTCTAATTTAAAAGCGTATAACAAATAACATACATTTTAATATCCATCATTCTGAATCAAATTCTTATTTATGTTCATGTCCCCTTGCGGAATGGGGAAATAACGGTTATAAGGTGCCCACTCTCGTTTTTCAAACTGATAATACAGGTTTTCATCCACTGCAGAAGCAGTACTCCCTGCACCACGATAGTTCCTATCATCCGGATTATCAGAGAGCTTTACTCCTGTAAATGTATGGTTCAATAGTTCTGAAGCAGTCCCCCAACGAAGTATATCAAAGTAACGAAGTCCTTCAAAAGCTAACTCAACTCTACGTTCTTTACGTACCGCTTCCCTTACTATATCTTGAGAAGATAAATCCACCATAGAATATGGAGGTAATCCTACCCTATCTCTTACATCATTAATGGTTAAATCAAGCAAAGCTTGAGTAACTGATGATGGAGAAGCCTCATTCACCGCCTCAAGATAACTTAAAAGTACCTCTGCATATCTGAAGATGGGAGTATATTCATATGATTGCAATAAGTTCGAATTCAACACAGAAGGATCAAAACCTTTTTTAGGGCAGTAACCATTAAACCGAGTATACCGATTGTAACTATCATTCGTATTTGCCCCATTAAAACAATCATAAGTAACACCATTATATGTCTGCCCCTCAAAAGTACCTAATGGAGGCATGAAAACAGAAGCGTACAATCGTATATCTCTATTAACATAAGGGTCTTCTTCATTATATAATGGAGAGTCTTCAATAGATTTACCATCCACACAGAAATATTCACGGACTAACTCATTGTATACAGAATACTGATGCCAACCACCATAACATTCTGGGTATAAATACTGAAGCCATGCTGTGACATATAAGTCTTTAGCTCTTTGAGTAAAGAAAATTATCTCGGAACTATATTCACCGCCAATCTGAAATAATTTCTCGTAACTATCACGACCTTCACTCTTGTCTAGTTCGTAAACTCCATCAGCAATTATGGACTGTAAAATCGATGATGCATTCACATAATCATTTTTTGCTAAATAGACACGACTTAGCAACACTTTTGCGACTCCCTTCGTCACTCGCCCATAGTCTTCATTACTTTGTTTCAAAGGCAATATTTCAATAACCTCCTTAAGTTCTTTTTCAATCTGGTTATAAATATCAGCTTGTGAAGTTTGGGATATGGTATTGGCCTCTTCCACAGTCAATGAAGTCAGCGGCATCGGAACATTCTGAAAATAAAAGGCTAAATTAAAAAAACTATACGCACGTAACACCTGAACTTCTGCTGCCCATACTTTCTTTTTTTGTCCATCCATAGGACAATTCTCAATATTATCTAAAAACGTATTATATTGAGCTATTTGCGCATATGCATTCATCCAGTATTCACTCAATGGCCAATTTGAAGAATTCGTACTTGTACCTGCCATAGAAAAAGTACTACCCTCTTTATCTGTTCCATTTCCTCCTGCAAAATCTAAGTACAACAATCCGGATGATGTTTGAAAATCATGATTCTGCCAACTGGGTTGTACACGATAGCAACCAACTAAAGCCAACTTTGCATCATTTTCATTTTTCCAAAAGTTTGTATCAGCAATAGAAGATAATGGCTGCTTATCCAAAAAATCATTACATGACATTGTCACTCCCATTAATACGATTGACAATCCTATTTCTTTTATAAAATGATTTCTCATATGTTTTTTAATTAAAAGTTAAGACTAAGTCCAAAAGAATAGATTCTGTTTATTGGATAGTATGACGGACTATCTCCTGTTCCTATTTCATTCTCAGGATCCCATCCTGTATAAAATGAAGTAAAATTATGTAGATTTTCACAACTCACATAAATTCTTGCAGCCGAAAGTCCAATCTTAGAAATTACAGATCTGGGTAAAGAATAACCCAACTGAACATTTTTTATTCTCAAAAAGGAGGCATTTCTAACCCAATAATCGGATGTTTGTAGATTAGGATCTCCACCATTCAAGGTTTCCAACCGAGGATATTCTGCCCATTTATTAGGGTTCTCTGCTGTCCACCGATTCTCAACTTGCCATTTTTGGATTTGTCCACCATTATAGAAAGCATAAGCCATATAAGAGCCTATTAAACGATGATGCCCACCCAATCCTTGCAATAGGGCTGAAAAATCAAATCCTTTATAAGTAGCATTAATATTTAAACCATAATAGAATTTCGGAGTAGTTGTACCAAGGATACATCTATCGTAATTAGCATCAACCTTACCATCAGGTACACCGTCAGGTCCGCTGATATCTTTATATTTCACATAACCAGGCTTTATATTCGTTTTACTGACTAATTGTTCTGGCGCAGCATCAATTTCTGCTTGATCAACAAATAATCCATCTGTCTGATAACCATAGATAATCCCCAAAGGTTCTCCTACAATACGGGCATTGTTTATCTGTTCAGTTTTTCCATCTGCCAATTTTTCAACAGCATTTTTCACATACGTAAAGTTTGGTGAAATTGAAAAACGAAATTCTCTTCCTATTTTTCCATTATAAGTCAGCATAACTTCAATTCCACGATTAGAGACAGCACCTACATTCGATTCTCCCACACCACGTCCTAAAATATTAGTTTTTTCTACAGAAGAAAGAATATCCGAAGTATATTTGTAGAAATAATCAATACTACCGGTCAATGTACCATTAAAAATGCCAAAGTCTAATCCAATATCTGTAACGGCTGTTGTTTCCCAAGTTATATCTCGGTTGTTATAAGTGATATTTCGTACACCAGGTTGTAACACGCCCGGATAGCCAAAAGGATATTCGCATGCTATCGTGCTGTAAACTTGTTGATAGGGATAGTATCCGATATTCTGATTACCTAATTTACCCCATGAAACTCTAAGCTTTAAATTCTCAACTACGTCTTTGTATTTACTCCAAAATGCCTCCTCTGAGATACGCCATCCTGCAGAAATTGATGGGAACAGCCCCCAACGGTTTTTCTTAGCAAAACGGGAAGAACCATCATAGCGCACATTGGCTTCCAATAAATACCTATCATTCCAAGAATAATTTACCCTACCAAAAAATGATGCAAGAGCATATGAATTCCAATTACTGCCATTCGAAGATGTGGATGCTGAACCTGCTTCTAATTCATATAGATTATTATTAGGGAATGTATTTCTCCCTCCATTTAACGAACGATTATTAGCTTCTTCTATTGAGGAACCTGCTAAAAAGCCAATCTGATGTTTTCCTAAGTTTTTATTATAGCGGGCAAGAAGCTCAAATATCTTATAAAGATTATTTTCCGACGTTATGTCTAACGTTGCCGGTCCTACTGTTTTATTTTCATCGAATACTGTTTCCGCCCAAAATGATTTATAATACCCGGTATAATAATTCAATCCCATCTTACCACTTAATGAAAAGCCTTCTATCGGAGTATCCCATGTCAGTTGACCGGATGCCGCAATATTACTACTTAAACTCTGATAAAACGATTCGCTCGCCAACCAAGCTTCTGGGCTGTAATTGTCTTGATAACCAAAAGTACCGTCAGATTTTCTTCCTGCATATATTGGTCCTTCACGAACTGAAAATCCTATAATTCCATTAATATCTCTCTCACTGCTATTGGGAGCTTTGTAATTATTAGCATAGGCATTAAGGCTCATGTTAAAGGTTAATCCTTCTGTTAATACACTTTTCATGGTGAACAAACCAGTATACCTTGTATTGTTAGTCTTCGCCGTTATACCATCTTGACCCATATATCCCAATGATAAATTATAGCTCAGTTTGTCGTTGCCACCTTGAATACTAACCGTATGCCTATGTTGAAAGCCAGAACCGGAATTTAATAACCAATCCAAATGGTTCACATTCGGATATTTATCAGGATCAGACCCATCTTTATACTTTTGAATTTGTTCAACTGTATAAACTTCATTATTACCCATATTTCTCTGGGCCTCATTGTAATATGTAGCATATTCCGCAGAAGATAGAAACTCAGGAGTTGCTGTAGGACGTTGCCAACCAAACGAATTGTTGTATGAAACAGAAATTTTTCCAGAGCTACCTTTTTTAGTTTCTATCAGAATTACCCCATTAGCTGCACGATTACCATAGATAGAGGCTGAAGCTGCATCCTTTAATATAGAAATAGACTGAATATCATTAGGATTCACATCATCCAAACTACCAGCAAGTCCATCAATTAAAACTAATGGATCGGTTCCTGCACTTGAAAAAGTACCTGTACCACGAATTCTAACACTTGCACCGGTTCCTGGACGACCTGAAGTTTGTAATACGCTCATACCTGGTGATAAACCTGCAATAGCTTGTGAAGTAAAAGCAACAGGCTTACTTACCAGTTCTTTTGATGAGATGGAAGATACAGATCCCGTCAGGTTTACTTTTTTCTGAGTACCATAGCCCACCACTACGACTTCATCTAGCAATGTTATATCTTCTTCCAATGTTATTTGAACCAATTCTGTAGTATTCCCAATCTTTATCTCCTGCGGTACATAACCAATATAGCGAACCACTAATATATCACCAGCATCCGCAGTCAAAGAAAATTTTCCATTCAAATCTGTTACTGCTCCTTGAGTAGCTCCCTTTATCAATACAGTGACACCTACCAAAGGCTCTCCTGATGCATCAGTCACAATTCCACTAACTATATTTTGATGTATTTCCTGTTCTTTCCTCTCAACCAAAATTATATGATTACCTTCTATCTCATAAGTAATAGGAGATTTGGATAGTAAAGTAGACAAGACTTCTGTGACCGTTTTATCACTCACATGAATGGATTTTCGAACTGTTACATCCAGGTTTCCCTTATAAAGGAATAAATAATCTGTTTGAGATTCAATATCATTCAATATAGATTCCAATTGAACATTATTACGATTAATTGTTACTCGGGCATTCTGCGAATGACCACTCTCCGCCATCATACCAAGAACAGAGAAGAATAAAAGGAATATTGATATTCGCATAATTCTAAATAATTGTTTTAAGGACGGATATTTAGGGTAACAAATATCCGACAAAGGAATGTTTTTCATATCTTTGCAAAATAAGTTATTAATACGATTTATAAAATAAACACATAGCGAAAAAGTAAATTTGGGCAAAGCGTAGCGAATT
>ERZ791734.1385-NODE-1385-length-20960-cov-25.054676_pt1 | contig 20960 bp, 14 predicted proteins | sample MGYA00509953_ERZ791734 | MGnify/ENA primary metagenome ERZ791734 (study PRJEB30046, sample SAMN00792038) | human gut metagenome | study: EMG produced TPA metagenomics assembly of the A metagenome-wide association study of gut microbiota in type 2...
GGCAAGTCCCTCAAATGTCTTATGAATAAGGATTCTTTGGTTACGACAAACACGTAAAGGAGTGGAGTCAACAAAACTGATGCCGATACAGGTTCCCAACAGTACTTTTTTGATGAATATGGTCATGGGAAGCAATACTTCCTTCTCTAGTTCCACAAAACGGTTATAGGAAACCTGACGCGGGAAAAGGTGTTTCAGATGTTTACAGACATATTCCTTATAGTAATGCTTGAAACATCGGAAACCACCGGAGTGAAACAGGATAAGAATAACCATAATCTCAGCATCACTCATGCGGTTAGTTTTGTTACGATGTCTAATATGTTTGTCTTCAATCATATATTTTTCCTGTTGTAATGTAAATTCCTTGCAAAAATCATCGGCCATACAATAAATCTCCGTAACTTTAGACTCTGGAAACATAGTGGTAATCGTTTAAATCTTATAATTCGGCACTATAAATTTAATACTTTTATTGCTATGTTTCTAATTATCACTGAAATATATTTATTATTTCGAACTCACGCTAATATACCATTAAGAAATGGATCTTAAAGACGAAACTGTGCTTCTTGATGAGATAAAGCGGGGCAACGGGCAAGCGTTTCATTACTTGTTCAGCCGCTACTACCGTCGTCTGCTGGGCTATGCCTCCCGCTTTGTAGACGACTATATGGTGGCCGAAGACCTTGTGCAGGATTCCTTTGCCCGCCTGTGGGAGAAGCGTGAAATGCTGGAGTCAGTTTCCTTGTCGTCATTGCTGTTCACTATTGTCAGAAACAACTGTATTAATCACCTCAAGCGCCAGGCTCTTGTCGACATTCATTCGGTGGACTGGCTGGAGAACCTCGATGGTGAGGAGCGTCTCTATAACCTGGACTTCTGTCCCGATGTCGAAATGACGTTGCTCTACAAGGAGCTGATGGCACAGATACCGCAGGTGCTGGAGCAACTGCCTCCACGTTCGCGCGAAATCTTCCTGATGAGCCGCAGGCAGGGGCTTAAAAACCGAGAGATAGCCGAACGCCTGGCCATATCGACTACTGCCGTGGAAAAGCACATCAAGCGTGCACTGGAAGCGTTCGAGCATCATTTTAAGGAGAAATATCCGGTGGATATCTATCGGTTTGCCATTTTATTGTATTTCTTAATATATTGATTATTAATAGAAAATATACACCACAAAATAAAAAACACCACTTTTCGCAATTTTTTTTGCCGAAGGGGGTTGGGTAAAAATTTACTGGATTGTTTTATCTAATAAGTAAGAGGAAATGGAAAAGACAGATGATTTTCGTGAATTGGTCTTTTTGTATTTCGACGGCAAGATAAGCAGAGCAGATGAGAGCCGTCTCTATATGTTTATCAATGGAGACCGTGCAAACATGGCATTGTTTCGTCGTTGGGAACAGGAATGGCAAGCCGAAAAACAGGATGACAGCGTGATGGCCGAGGGCTGGAAGAACCTGCAGGCCCGTATGGTGGACAAGCCCCGCATGGAAGTCCGTCAGGGCCGTCGCAAGCCTGCACATACACGCTTCTGGTATCTGGCAACCGCCGTGGCGTTGGTTTGCGTAGCGGTGTTCTCGTTCAGGTTGGTCATGGATGCTTTCAGACAGGAAACGGAAAAATATTTTGTCTTCGAGACTCCTAAAGGCGAAAGAAGCAAGCTGACGCTGGCCGATGGCACGGTAGTATGGCTCAACTCGGGTTCCGTATTGCGCTGTCCTGCCGACTTTGACAAGAAAGACCGTCGTGTGCAGATAACGGGTGAAGGCTATTTTGAGGTCACCCGGCAAGGCGGAAGCGAGTTTACGGTAAACACCGGTGCGTGCGACATCGTGGTGAAGGGTACCAAGTTCAATGTTGCTGCTTATGCTGACGATGAGTTTGTGCAGGCCACGTTGCTCGAAGGAAAGATTGAGTTCCGCCATGCCGGAGGTGCGGTGGAGATGAATCCCGGTGAGCAGATAAGCATGCTGAAGTTGTCTGGCCGTCTGACCAAAACCCGTGTGAATGCCAGTCAGAGCAATGCCTGGACCGAAGGCCGCATCGAGTATGCCTGCATTACGCTGGGTGAACTGCTGCCTAAATTGGCAAGGTACTACAATGTGGACTTCCACTTGCAGACCGATTCGCTGGCAGGCAAGAGCCTGCGCATATCGGTGCGCAATGGTGAAACGGTGGACGACGTAATGGCAGCACTTTCCCGGATAATCCGGGTAGACATTACCGTTGACGGCCGGGATATTTACATCCGCTAAGCCACTGCCCTATCTGCAGCCTGCGGGTCTTCGATACGCCTTTGTTACCTTTTACCCCGATTTAGAGAGTAATGTGTTTTTTTATAAATTGTGGTAATTTAAAATCTAATTGTATGAACTATCGAAAGACAATCCGCAGGCTGGTATTCCTTTCGCTGTTTGCGATGGGTGGCATTACAATCCAGGCCCAGTCGGTGACTAAAGAGTTCAAGGAAACTCCCTTGAGTGGTGTGCTGAAAGAAGTGGAAAAACAGACCGGTTTTTCCATTATGTACAACAACGATGACCTTAGCGGCAGCCGTGCCGTGACCCACACATTCGAGGATGCCTCCATAGAGGAAGTCCTCAAGGCCATTCTTCCCAAGAATCTGGAATTCAGATTGCAGGATAAGATGATTGTCATTTTTAAGAAAGGCAGTCAGGGTACGCAACAGAAGCCAACGAAGAAAGTTTCGGGTGTCATTGTCGATGCGGCCGGCGAGCCAGTCATTGGAGCCAATGTGCTGGTGAAGGGCACGACGAATGGTGTCATTACGGATATTGATGGTAATTATACGCTGAACGATGTACCCACCGATGCCGTTATCTCCATTTCTTATATAGGCTATCAGCCGCAGGAGTTCAAGGCCAGCAGCAAAGAACTGGCCAAAGTGGTGCTGACGGAAGATTCGGAGATGCTGGACGAGGTGGTGGTCGTAGGTTATGGTGTACAAAAGAAGAGTTCCGTGACTGGTGCCATTGCTTCGGTAAAATCTGAAGATTTGGAGAACCGTACTGCGTCCAATGCCTTACAGGCCCTGCAGGGAAAAACTGCTGGTGTAAACATCTCTTCAAGTGGTGCTGCCCCAGGTTCCTCATCCACCGTGCGCATCCGTGGTATCGGTAGTAATGGCGATTGCCCTCCTCTTTACGTTGTTGATGGTCGCATTGCTTCCGACATTAACGGTATCGACCCTAATGACATTGAGTCTATTGAGGTACTGAAAGATGCTGCCTCGGCAGCCATCTATGGTGCACAGGCCGGTAATGGCGTCATCCTTGTAACCACCAAGAAGGGTAAGGGCAAGGGTACCATCACTTATAACCTTCAGTTGGCCAGCCAGAGCGTAGCGAAGACGCCGAAGGTGATGAATTCAGAACAGTATATCGACTATTATACTGAAAAAGGAAACTTCAGCATGGAGGATGTCTACCGTAACTGGGACTTCAAGACCAACACCGACTGGAACGACGTGGCTTTTGAAAATTCCTTGATGCAGCGCCACAACATCACATTCTCAGGCGCTGGCGAACGTGGTAGTTTCTACGTCTCCGGCTCATATCTTAGCGACGATGGTATCGTGAAAGGCAATAAGGATAAGTACCAGCGTTTCACTGGCATGATCAATGCCAACTATAAGGTGAAAGATTGGATTGAGGTTGGTGTCAACACACAGATAGAATATTATAAGGCCAGTTTTGTCAGCGAGTACAACAATAGTGGTATCTACGGTAACATGTTCCTCGGCGTACTTCAACTTGATCCTCTGACACGTCCCCTTTATGGTGCCGACGAACTTCCTCAGAACATGAAAACTATTCTTCGAGGCTATCAGGCCGGGCGCAATGGTGAACTGCTTGGCGACGGCAATGGCAACTACTATGGCATATCTTCGTTCAGTTCAAGCGACAACCTGAATCCGCTATTGTTGCGAGACAAGGGCATCAACCAGCGTCGCGGTCACGGCATCAATGGTATGGCCTACCTTAATCTGACTCCGACAGAGGGCCTGGTCATAACCTCCCGTTTGGGCTATGCCCTGACAAGTTATGAGACATACAGCGTTGATTTCGACTATTATGCCAATGCCCAGGCTTTCCAGAACTTTGTCAAGGTTTCTGGCAGCAGTGGTTCGCCCACATCCTACCAGTGGGAGAACTTCATCAACTACACCCGCGACTTCGGTCAGCACAATGTCAATGTGATGCTGGGTACTTCCTTCAGCGAGTCACGCACATTTGGCCTGGACGGCAGTTATCGTGGTACAGACGGCGACCTTGGTTTCCAGCAGGACAACCCTCTCTACTGGTACTTCGCGTATGCCACAGGCAATGCCATCAAGGAACTCAGCGGCGGCGAGGCTGTCTTCACCAGAAAGAACTCATACTTTGGCCGTGCTTCCTGGAACTATGCCGACAAGTACTACGTTCAGTTCTCGCTCCGTGCTGATGCAGCAGACCTTTCAGTGCTTCCGAAGCCTAAGCGTTGGGGCTATTTCCCTGCAGTATCTGGAGGTTGGGTCATCTCTGAAGAGAAATTTATGCAGAGCACTGCCAGTTGGCTGACCCACCTGAAGTTGCGTGCCAGTTGGGGACAGAATGGTTCCACATCATCTCTAAGCAACTATGCTTATTTGTCATCCATTGCTTCTGTGGGTAACTATCCTTTCAGCAACGACCGCAGTTATACCATTGGTAATGCGCCTACCTCTACTGGTAATGAAGAATTAAAGTGGGAAACCTCGGAGCAGATTGACCTCGGTGTAGATGCCCGTTTCCTGCGTAACCGCCTGACATTCTCAGTGGACTACTTCAAAAAGAAGACGAAGGATCTGATAGTTTCAGGTATAACTCCTTCAACGGTTGTCGGAAATACAGCATCTCCTATCAATGCCGGTAACATCGAGAACTCCGGATTTGAGTTCGAACTGGGATGGCAAGACAACATCGGTGACTTCAGATACGGCATACGCGCAAATTTGGCCACTCTGAAGAACAAAGTGACCTATCTGCACCCCTCGTTGACCGAGGGAATCAATGGCACAAGTTTCCCTGGCTATGCCACCATCACTAAGTTCGAAATAGGTCAGCCCGCTTGGTATTTCTACGGCTATGAATACACTGGCGTTGATAAGAATACTGGCGACCCCACATTTGCCGACCGCGATGGCAATGGTTCTATCGGCGACAACGATAAGACCTACATTGGCAAAAGCATACCCGACTTCACATACGGTATTACCCTCACTGCCTCATATAAAGGCTTCGATGCCATCGTATTCGGCTCCGGTTCACAGGGCAACGACATCTTCAGCTGTCTGAACCGTGAGGACTATGCCATTAACAAACTGACCCACTTCACCGAAGACCGTTGGAGCGCCTCTAATCCGAACGGACATAATCCGCGTGCTGCTGCCAACGAGATGTCAAAGTATGCCGTATCGTCGGCCAACGTGTTCGATGGTTCCTATTTCAAGATCAAGCAGATTCAGTTAGGCTATACCTTGCCCAAGAAGGCTGCGAAATATGTGCTGATGGATAACGTGCGAGCATACGTGTCTCTTGAAGATTTCTTCACATTCTCCAGTTATGTAGGCTTTGACCCTGAGACTACTACCATCGACATGGGTTCTTATCCTACCTCTAAGAAAGTTGTATTTGGTCTTAACGTAACATTCTAAAAACTGTATCACAATGAAAACTACAATATATAAGTTATTTTACGCTGCCCTGATAGTGTTAGGTCTATGCGCTTGTGAAGATCTACTGGATATTGAAAAGCATGGCTCGATGAACTTCGATACCTACTATCAAACTGACCAGGAGGCAGAGAGTGCCGTGGCGGCCATCTATTTCCAGCACCGTGACATAGAGTTCTTCTACACCCTGCTGAAGAATCTCTTCAGCGATGATTTCTGGGCAGGCGGTGGTGGTCGAAACGACAACCCCGACCTGGAGGCTATGAACGAGTTCACCTTTGACACCAACAACTCGTATATAGAGAGCCTCTTCACCTCCTACTATCAGATTATCTACAAGGCAAACGTGGTGTTGGCATACGTTCAGCCCGACTCACCCGTCAAGCAGCAGATGATTGCTGAGGCCAAAGTATTCCGTGCCTGGAGTTATTTTGAACTGATTTCACTCTGGGGCAATCCACCAGTGGTAGATCATCCGCTCGCCCCGTCGGAGTACGAACGTACAAACGGCACTGATGAAGAACTCTGGGGCTTGGTAGAGCGTGACTTGACGGAGGCCATTGAGTCGGGACATCTTACCTCGAAGAGCAGTCTCAACGACGACAGCAACTATCGTGTCACTCGTGAATACGCCTATGCCCTCTTAGGCAAGGCCTACCTCTGGCAGAAGAAATACGACCAGGCTGCCCAGGTTTTTGAGAAGGTGATTGGCTCTGGCCTTTACGACCTCTATCAGGGAGAATACAATAAGATTCTTACCTCTGACAATGAGAACGGCGTGGAGAGTCTCTTTGAGAGCAACCGTATCGTTGATCTCGACAACATCTGGGACAACAGCCGGTTCTGCATGGTGATGCTCAACTGGCGAATGGACAATTTCATCAGCGTTCCCTCTGCATACGGTCTCTATAATGTGGGCTATGGCTACTGTCCTCCCCGCAAGTCGCTCTATGACGCTTTCGTAGCAGAAGAAGGTACAGATGGCTACCGCCTGAACCAGAGTATTAAGACCTTCGAGCAGATGACGGCTGACGGTGTGGCAGTGAATGCCAGCCTCTATACTGAGGGCTACTTCAACTGGAAACTTCGCTATGAAGCCAAGGATGCGCTCGACTGGGGATGCTGCAACAACAACCAGCGCTGGATGCGTTATGCCGAGGTGCTGCTGTGCGCTGCCGAAGCGTACGCCCGGATAGGCAACAATGCCAAGGTGAAGGAATATATGGACAAAATCAGACAGCGTGCCCGTGTAGCCACGAAGGATAGTTACACACTGGCCGATGTGAAAAACGAGAAGCGCCTGGAACTCTTCGGCGAATGCGTCCGCTATCAGGACCTGCTGCGCTGGGATGATGACAACGATGGTACAGGTGCACTGTCGATGCTGGCCAGTCAGGGTAGCCAATATCCGATGCTGGCGACCAATGGCAGTGTGTCATATAGCAGTGCTAACACTGAGGGCAAGTACGGCTTTAAGACCCGTCACCAGCATCTGCCTTATCCTTTCAAGGAGATCAGCCAGAATCCGGCCATCGTCCAGAATCCCGGCTGGGAGTAATTCAAAGTAATCACATCATAAAACGAAAAGACAATGAAAAAGATATATTTCCTTTTGTCACTGATGATAGCAGGCCTGATGAGTCTGACATCGTGCAGCAACGACGAACTCGACCCGTTAGAGGGCATCTATCAGACACCAACCATTTCAAGTGCCAACAAAGTCATCCATGTTGACAAGACTTCCGATGAGACCGGACTTCGCCACTTCACCATCAGCCTGACTGGTGGCAGTGACAACATCACGCTTGAACTGATAGGCAGTGAGTATTACCTCCAATCGGCCACCTTTTCACCCAATGCCAACGGTGCTTCAACGGTGAATACCTATATCACAGATCGCTCTTCTGTGAATGGGAGCAAGATAACACGTGGTAATATATTGGTGATTAGCGAGGACAACCTGAACTATGAGGTTAGCGGTACGGTGTGGACAACCGATGGCAATATCGTAAAGTTTGATGCAGAGGGTGTGCTGGAGTATGAACCAGATGCCATCGTTGTAGAGCCAATCTATGGCACTGCAGTTATTGAGACCTCACCGCTCTACGGTGCCGATGGCAATGGCAACTGGGGGCCTATCGAGGGATGTTTCGAGCATCTTCTGACGGTAATGGATGGTGACACGCGTATCGCTTTGTTTGACATCTATTCCGACAACGAGACCAACCTGAGCGGCACCTATACTGTAGCCGATGGACGTGCCGAAGCAGGTATTATGAACAATGGTTGGGTATGGGGTGATACCTCTGGCGGTACGGTGCTCTATACCGATGGTAAAACCTATATGGTCAAGGGTGGAGAGATTACTGTAGAGGATACCGACACAGAGATTATCGTCACCTGCTATGGAGCCAGCACACAGGACGGTGAAGGCAATCCTGGCCCAGTGAACTTTATTTACCAGATTCAGAAGTAAGGCCGTATGAAAAAGTTTTGGTTCATCATATTTACATTAGTTAGTAGTTATTTAGTAGCCTCGTGTGGCAACGCTTCGATTGACAAACCCACCCTCGGCGGGTTTGTCACCATCGAAGGACAAAATCTCTTGAAGCCCAATGGTGAGCGACTATTCATCAAGGGAACCAACTTGAGCAACTGGATGAATCCCGAAGGCTATATGTTCGATTTCGGCGAGACCAATTCTGCCACCCGCATCAACCGCATGCTTTGCGAATTGGTAGGTCCTACTGCTACCGCCAAGTTCTGGAAAGCCTTCAAGGATAACTATATTACAAAGGAAGACATTCTCTTTATCGCCCAACAGGGTGCCAATACTGTCCGTATGCCGTTCAACTACCGATCGTTTACCGACGAGGACTATATGGGCATCACTTGTGGTGGTGACGGTTTTGAACGCATTGACACGCTTGTTTCCTGGTGTCATGAGGCCGGACTCTATCTGATTCTCGACATGCACGATGCGCCTGGTGGACAGACTGGCTACAATATTGATGACAGTTACGGCTACCCCTGGCTCTTCGTGGAGCAGGAGGATCAGGACTTATTCTGTGACATTTGGAAGAAGATTGCTGCCCACTATGCCAACGAACCCCAGATACTTGGCTATGAACTGCTCAACGAAGCCATTGCCAACTACTGGCCTGAACACGAGGAACTCAACAAACTGATTGAGCCTCTCTACAAAAGGGCAACAGCCGCTATCCGCGAGGTGGACAAGAACCACATCATCATTCTCGGTGCACCCCAGTGGAATCTGAACTTCTCGGTGTTCAAGGATACCAAATTTGATGATAAATTGATGTACACCTGCCATAAGTACGATGGTCAACCCCGCGAGAATATCAAGGACTTCATTACCTTTAAGGATAGTGTGAACTTGCCGATGTATATGGGCGAGATAGGTCACAATCCCGAAGATTGGCAGGAGTCTATGTGTAAGTTGATGGAAGAAGTAAACATTGGCTATACATTTTGGCCTTACAAAAAGGTAGGTGGTGAATGTTTTGCCTCCATCGTTGCACCTCAAGGCTGGGAGAAGGTGAAGGAGTTTGCAGCCAATCCACGCGTCAGTTACTTCGACATTTATCGTGCCCGCCCCAATCAGGATTCTATGCGCGTGGTGCTCGACCAGTTCATAGAACAGATGAAACTGAAGAACTGCCAGGTGAACGAAGGTTATATTCGTTCGCTTCGGCTCCATGTTGAAGTCAAATAACTACCTCCAAAAGACGTGAATGATGAGACACTTGATATTACTCGTACAACTGCTCATGGCTCTCAGCCTCTCTGCCCAGACCTATCAGCAGGGTTATCGCCAGTCGTTAATCAATCCTAACTTGCTGTCCTATTATTGGCCTGCATTTTGGATCAGCACGCCTGCCTCGGATGGGCAATATGAGGTGAGCCATTTCCGAAAGACGTTCTCTCTCGATCAGGCACCCAGGCGTTTCGTCATTCACGTTTCTGCCGACAATCGTTACAAGTTGTTCGTCAATGGCCAGTTGGTATCACTTGGTCCCGCTCGTTGTGATATCTATAACTGGAACTTTGAGACGGTCGATATTGCCCCGTATCTCCAGCAGGGCAGGAACACGCTGGCTGCCGTGGTGTGGAACTATGCCGACTTGCGCCCTGCTGCTCAAATCAGTTATGGCAGGACAGAATTGATTGTACAGGGTGATACTGAGGCTGAGAGCGTGGTCAATACCGATGCCTCGTGGCTCTGCACAGTCGATGCAGCCTATTCGCCTTGCATGAGCGGTGAGCCTGTGGGCTATTATGTGGCAGGGCCTGGCGAGACTGTCAATGGCGGGCAATACCCATGGGGATGGGAACAGGCCGATTTCGATGATAGCCAATGGGAAACTGCTAAGGTTGGAAACCACGGAGCAGCAAAGGGTACACGTGACTACACAGGACGTCTGCTCGTTCCTACGCCTATTCCACAGATGGAGATGCGGCAGGTGCGCTTTGCAGAACAGACCAGTCTATCGGTTCCCGCTCATACGAAAAAAAAGTTGCTATTGGATAACAGGGAACTGACGACTGGCTACCTGACCCTCCTTTACAGCAAGGGAAAAGGAGCCGGAATCTCCATCGGCTATGCTGAGTCGCTCTATGAACATGGAACGGAGATGAAGGGCAACCGCAACGAAACTACAGGTAAGGACTTTCGCGGCTATCGTGACAGTATCGTTGCAGACGGAGGCATAGGCCGCAACTTTACCTCTCTCTGGTGGCGCACGTGGCGTTATGTGGAATTGACCATCGAGACGCAGGACGAGCCAATAATTATCAATGACATCTATGGCACAACCTCTTTCTATCCTTTCGAGCGCGTCAGCCAGTTTTTGACAGACAACCGACAGGACTTACGGGATATCTTAAATATAGGATGGCGCACGGCCCGACTCTGTGCCAATGAGACCTACATGGACTGTCCCTATTACGAGCAAATGCAGTATTTTGGCGATACGCGCATCCAGACGATGGTCACGCTCTACAACACCCGCGACACCTGTATGGTGAAACGTGCCCTGGAGTTAGGTCGGCAGTCTATTTCGCCTGATGGCATCACCATGAGCCGCTACCCGACGGCCTCCCCGCAGTTCATCCCGCCATACGCGCTCAGTTGGATTGGCATTGCCTACGACTATTGGATGATGCGAGGCGACGAGGATTATGTGCGCACCTTGCTACCAGCCACCCGCAGCATCATCGCCTGGTATGAACAGTGGCTGATGGAGGACGGTAGTCTTGGAAAGATTCCCTATTGGAACTTTGCCGACTGGGCGCAGGAGTTTGTGCAAGGAGAACCACGAAAAGATAAGACCGGCCACTCGGCATTTCGGGATTTTGAACTACTAAAAGCCTTACAGGAGATTGCTGCCATTGAGGAAGTGCTTGGCATCCCTGCTATCGCAGCACACTACCGTGAAGTGGCTAACAAGATTGTCAATACGGCTAAAGAGAAGTATTGGGTAGAAGGCAAAGGGATGTTTGCCGACACAAAAGATCATGATACATTCTCACAGCACGTCAACACACTCGCCATCCTGACACGACTAATCAATGGAGAGGATGCCAAGCGACTCTTCCAGACCATCATCCAAGACAGCACTCTGGCACAATGCACCGTCTATTATCGCTACTATTTGAATCAGGCGATGGCAAAAGCTGGATTAGGTGACGAACTGCTCAATAGCCTTGAGGTATGGGAGCGTCAGATGCAACTTGGCTTAACCACCTGGACAGAAAGTCCAGAGCCGTCACGCTCAGACTGCCATGCCTGGGGTGCCAGTCCCAATGTGGAGTTCTTCCGTACGATACTCGGGATTCGAAGTGTTGCTCCAAGTTTTAGGCATGTAGAGATTGCCCCTTCATTGGGAAGTCTGTCTGCAGTATCAGGCTCCGTACCCCATCCGAATGGTGACATTTCCGTTAACTATCAGCGTAAAAATAATCGTCTGACCGCAATCATCATCATCCCAGACGGAACTACCGGCCAGTTCATCTGGCAGGGAAAAACGTATGAACTTACATCAGGAACCCAAACTATCCAAACAAAATGAAAAAGACTCTTATTCTTACTGTTATATTGATACAAACTATGTGTGCCCAAGCGCAACAGCCTATATATCTTGATGATAGAAACCCCATAGAGTAGCGCATAGAAGATGCCTTGAGCCGGATGACAACCGAGGAGAAAATAGCAATGATTCATGCACAATCCAAGTTCTCATCACCAGGTGTACAACGCTTAGGCATTCCAGAATTATGGATGACTGACGGGCCTCACGGCATTCGTCCTGAAGTGATGTGGGACGAATGGAATTAGGCTGGATGGACAAATGACTCCTGCACGGCATTCCCCGCTTTGACTTGTCTGGTTGCGACGTGGAATCCCGATATGGCTTTGCTTTATGGAAAAAGTATCGGCGAGGAAGCCTACTACCGTGGAAAGCAGGTACTGCTCGGACCTGGTGTGAACATCTATCGCAGCCCCCTGAACGGACGCAACTTCGAGTATATGGGTGAAGACCCCTATCTGTCGGGGCGTATGTGTGTGGCCTATATTTAGGGCGTTCAGCAAAATGGTGTCGCTGCCTGCGTAAAGCACTTCGCACTGAACAATCAGGAGACAAACCGTTTCACGACCAACGTCATCGTGGATGACCGAGCCTTGCACGAAATCTATCTGCCTGCCTTTAAGTCGGCCATCCAGCAGGGTGGGGCTTGGCTGTCATGGGGTCGTATAACCTATATAAAGACCAGCAGTGCTGCCACAACCAGTATCTACTGAACGACATACTGAAGCGCGACTGGCAGTTTGACGGCGTAGTCATCAGCGACTGGGGTGGCACTCATTACACCTGGCAGTCCATTGCCAACGGTCTGGATATGGAGTATGGTTCAATGACCAATGGCCTGTCTTCTGGTGAGGCGATGGCCTACGACAAATATTTTCTGGCCCAGCATACTTGAAACTGATCAAGGAAGGCAAGGTTGGGACGAAGGAACTCGACGACAAGGTGCGTCGCATCCTGCGGCTGGAGTTCCGCACGGCGATGAATCGTCAGCGGCCTTACGGGTCACTGGCTTCGCCCGAGCACTTTGCCGCTGCCCGCCGGATAGGCGCAGAGGGCATCGTATTGTTGAAGAACGACAAAAATGTTCTGCCCATTGTAAATGCTCGTCGCATTGCAGTGATTGGTGAAAATGCTGTCAAGATGATGACGGTTGGCGGTGGCAGTTCTTCTTTGAAAGTACAGCACGATACCCCTCCCTTCGATGGCATCCGTGCCCGTTTTAGGGTATGGCAGAGGTGGTCTATGAGCGCGGCTATGTAGGCGATGTCACTGGGGAGTATAATGGTGTGGTCACTGGTTAGGACTTGCGCGACAGCCGCAGTGAGCAGCAACTTATTGACGATGCGGTAGCACTGGCAAAGACTGCCGACTATGTCATCTTCATCGGCGGACTCAACAAGAGTCCCCATCAGGATACAGAGGAGTTCGACCGCGAGAGCCTGGATCTCCCTTACGGTCAAGATAAGGTCATTGAGGCGCTCGCCGCAGCAAATGCAAACCTGATTGTCGTGAACATCTCGGGCAATGCCGTGGGTGAAGAAAGTTCCTGCTATTGTTCAGGACTGGTATCTCGGCAGTGAAGCCGGCACCGCTTTGGCCGATGTGCTTAGCGGCGATATCAATCCCTCAGGTCATCTTCCATTTTCTTTCCCTGTTAGATTACAAGATGTCGGTGCCCATCAGTTAGGCGAGTATCCGGGCACACGTCGTGACAGCATCGAGGTTTACGATGAAGTACTACAAGGAAAGCATATTTGTGGGTTATTGTTGGTTGGAGAAGCAGCATGTAAAGCCTCTCTTCTCATTTGGGCATGGGCTGAGTTACACTACTTTCAATATCTCAAATCTCTGTGCAGACAAAAGCGAAGTGACAGCAGACGACATGTTGACTTTCACCTTTGATGTTACCAACACAGGTAAGCGTACTGGTGCTGAAGTCGTACAACTCTATATCAGTGACCTAAAATCGTCACTCCCTCGGCCAATAAAAGAACTGAAAGGCTTTCAGAAAGTGTATTTACAACCAGGAGAGACGAAAACTGTCAATATTGTTGTTGAGCGTTCTGCCCTTAGTTTTTACGACGATAGGATTCATGCATGGACTGCCGAGCCTGGCGAATTCTTAGTCCAAGTAGGCAATTCTTCTGACAATATATATTCTAAACTGAAATTTAGACTTAAAAGGTGACCATAGTGAGTATTATTGGAATGAGTCCGTAAATTTTTACTCTTTTGTTTGGGAGTGTCGAAGGCTTTGCTTACCTTTCTTACGTCCCTTCGGTAGCAAGCGACCGGAGGTCGAGCGGCACTCTCGATTTGAAATGCGTTTATCAGGCTGTAAATAAAGAATCGGCAGAAAATGAACTTCTTAAGTTGGAAGAGAAATGGGGCGAACAGTATCCTATCGTCATCAGATCCTGGCAGGAGAACTGGGATAAACTGTCCGAATACTTCCAGTACACTCCAGTTATTCGTAAACTTATATATACCACAAATACCGTTGAGGGATATCACGGTCAGATCCGTAAGGTAACAAAAAACAAGGGCGTGTTCCCGTCGGATACAGCCCTTGAGAAGCAGGTTTATCTTGCATACCGTAATATACGGAAGAAGTGGACTATGCCACTTGCCAATTGGGCTACAATCTTACAGCAACTGGCCATAAAGTTTGGAGAACGATTTAAATTATTGTAATTTTACGCTCGTCGGGACGGGTGATCCCGCCCCTTGGCGCTGGGCGATCCCCGACCGATGAGCTTGGAGGTAAACGCTGCATGACACAGTTTATTTTACGCGCCCATGTTTAGAGGATAGACGCGTTTCTTGTGATCTTATATACCATGTTCTAAATCAAGAATCTTTTTTTTTGAAGTTGAAGGTTTGATATTCCATCCGGAAGTCAATATCACTCTCTCAAAATCCTTTTCTACAGTACCCTTTGTATAAGTTAGTGTGTTTTTTTCCAGAAAATTTTTGAAATCGGATGATTTCATGTCTCTGAAAATGTTTATATATTCATTTTTAAGAAATTCATTTATAGCATGTGCCGATATCTTTTTTTGCGTGCACTTTTCTATAACATATAAGTTGCTTGGTACCGGTACCATCGTGTCCAGCCCCATGAAGATGTTACAGTCTACCATGAGAGTGTAAGCGCTGCTTTCGGCAAGAGGTGCGGAAATGCAGTAATTGGCTTGCTCAAGCAGGGAATCCACCAGCTCTTTTGTGGAAGAACTGATACTATTGGCCAATTGTTCATATCCTCTTAGATTCAGTTGGGATATGGTCTTTTCGATAGCCGGGATGAATTTCATTCCTGGACCCAGGTTCAAATCAAATCTTTTGTAATAGACAAGAAGCTCATTCCAATCTTTGTACCGTGAAGGTTTGATGATATTTACATTGTCTATACCATGTTGCTTAAGATACTCGCCGGAGGAAAATGCATCTTCTTTGAAGGTCTGTGTGTTTCCATCCGGGAAACTTAAATAGATGGTCTTATATGTGTCTCCAGTGTTGGTCCTTGCAAAAGCTTTACATTCCTCGCCTTTGAGATAATATGCTGTGGTGATGTCAAAACCATTACCGCTGGCATCATTGTCATAGCAACAATTCCACTTTACCTTATCAGATGGGAATATACGGCTTATATTCTCTATTTGGGATTTGGTGACATATCCCCCCGTGCTTATGAATGCGCATGTGGTTTCTTTAGTGTAATGGTTTATTTCGTAGAAACTCATTGCGTCAATGGCGGATTCAAAGAGATATATGTCCGTAACCTTGTCAAAAGGAACAAAATTGGCCATCCAACAGCTTTGGGCCTTGTCACCACCCGTGGCAAAGGCTTTATAATTGGTATTGGTTTCTTCGAAATAGTTTCTCATTTCGAAGTTAAGTATTTCCATCTGGGAGGGCTTGCGGAATGGAAAGCCGATATGATTGTTTTTCCCTACCTGGTAGATAAACAGTCTATTGGCGAAATCCTCCACAGTCTGTGGTGAGAGCCTCCTTTGGACGGTCAGATATGGATTGTCCTTTTTGATAGGACGGGGATTCCAATAATTCAAATTGAATTCCTTAATGTAGTTCTGGGTGTGGTCTTTTGTACGGCTTTGTACGTTTCCGGTGACAATTCTTTCGCCAGTCATATATCTTGAAAGAACTTCATTGACTCCCCTATATCCCTGCTGAGTGCAATAAGAGAACATATGCAATCTTTTAAGGACGAACTTGGTCAGCTCTCCCTTATCGTCAAAGCTGCCTTTCCTTGAGAAATAGGTGTTCTTTTTAGGAAAGATGACTATTTCGTCTTCTGGATTTTTGGGGGTGCCAAGAACATAGGTCAAGTTCGTTGCTTGTCTGCCCGATATGCGTGTATATCCGAGATCCTCTGCTATGTCTATGATTGATATTTTGGCCCTGCATTCATCGTAATCCATTTTCATATCTTTTAAAATTTAAAATTACACATTTTTTTGAACTGATAGGGAAAAAAGGGAGAAAAACTTTTTTTATTCTATATTTCTGCTGACGAATCTGTAGAGTTGGCGATTTGTTTTGCAATGGATACCCCCCACCCCGTCACCGTCTTATTCAGAGATACAAGACTATTTCCGCCGGACTTATTGGTCATTTCGACTTTGTGGCCGGACAGCAGTTTCTTGATTGTTTCCGGAGACTGCTTTTCCAGATTAATACTGCCTATGTTTAGAGGTTCTGTTTTACCGGTGGATTTATCTTTTATCTGGAAATTTGTAATCTGACTGACCGGTATATTTCCTTTTTGGGTAATTGTTATATTTCCTTTTAGTTGCCTGCTGTCTGTTTTACATATGGAAACACCTTCAATTATGTATTTTGATTGGGCATTGTTACAAAAGTTGTCTATGGCTGATGCATATTGTGTCAGGGCTTGGGATATATCATCGTATCCCATTTGATGGTAGTTTTCTATTACTGTAAATAGTTCGTTCTTTTCTTCTTTTAACGGGTGTCTGGACATTATGTCAGAGAAACATGTTTTCAGACTGTTGTAGTCTCCTATTCGTTCCGGATAATTCGGATCGTCAGAAAAAACGAAGTAGCTTATCTGATTGCTTTCTTTGCTATAATTAATGGCAAAATCATAGTTTCCGTTATTTCCTGTGATACCTATATAGTCTTTTTCCTTTAATAAAAGATACTTGCCATAAGATGTTGTATTCTCATAGGTTCTGGTAAATCCGTAATCTTTTAAGTGTTGTTCAAAATCTTTTATTTGAATAGGGAAATAGGCCTCTTCTTTCTCCTGAAGAATGTAGAACGCTTCTTTTTCACTTGTTGTCAGATCTGGGAGCTTGGTTGCTATAGAGTTTTCCAGTTGGTATGCTCTGAAATTTTCCACTACATTTTCATGGAAATCTATCAAAAACTCCGGACTGCAACCGTTCTTCCTATAAATGTTTTCCGCTGCTTGCAGAATTTCTACAGCACAGCTGTCGCTTCCCTGGAAAACAATGGCTGGAATATCGTTTACCAGACATTTCTTCAGTAGTTCTTTTTGATCTTTCATTTTATATCTTCGTTTTTGTTGCCAGAATAATTTAAATGCCAGCAGAGTTGTCAGCTGAGTTGAATACTTGTTTTACTGCGGATATTCCCCACCCCGTTATGGTTTTATTCAGAGTGACAAGACTGTTTGTGCCGGACTTATTGGTCATTTCTGTTTGTTGTCCGGATAACAACTTTTTGAGTGTTTCCGGAGACTGCTTTTCCAGGTCAATATCCCCCACATTTATAGATTCTGTCTTACCGGTGGATTTATCTAGAATGCGGTAATGGCTGCTTTCTTTTTGGCCGGAAGAATAGAATACGTCATAGATCAGAGTTTTACAACCGGAAGATTGCAATTCTATTTGTTTTGTTGATATGTTTGTTTTCATTTCCATATATTTATTGGTAACGGCTGCCCATTTATCCATACCCTCGGCTGATATATTTTCTTTATCGAGAGCTCCAAAAGGATTTTTAGCATATTCACGCATTATTTTATTACGTTCTTCTGATAAATATTGTTCTGGACTTATCGCTGCTTTTGTATTATTCGAGGAGTACCATTCTAAAGGATGTGGGTTATCTTCACTGTAAGCACCGTAAACTATGTCATCTACTGATTTTCTGATGTTGGCATCTGTGGTTAATGTTTCATATTTAAAGCCGTTTGGATTAGAATTTAATTCATCTTTTATACTTTTCAAATAGCTCTCGACAGTATTGTATTCAATAACTTCACATACTTTGCCATTAAAGTCATAATATGAAATGGTTCCTATGACTTCTTTATTGGAGAGTGCTTCAATATTATACTTATCTTGAGGTTTGTTTGAATAATCGATTCTTGTATTAACTTGTTTATGGCCATTTTCTTGTTGAATACCGGATTCTTCTATTTTAATATTGGGCTCTGTTCCCCTTTCCTTTGCAATGCCAATTTCATATTTATAATCATCTATAATCTGTTTCTGTTTTTGTTTCTTCCAGTTCATTATTTTATCTGATTCATTATTGATATATTGATCTCCTTTATTATAATCAAGACTCATTTCTTTTATGTAAACATAACCTTCAGTATCCTGTAGACTGGAAACTAACTTTTGGGTAGGCTTTATAATCCTGCGATCTGCTGGTACCTCTATATTACCACAGTACGCTCTTGCAACTTCCTGGCAGACAGTAATAGTTGGATTTTTTATATATAAGAATAACTCTTTGTCTTTTCTTATAGTTATAAGTTGTGCTTTTTCTGTAGGATTCCTTATGTCACTAATGGAGGCCCTTCTCCATTTTAAAGCATATAGTTGTACTTTTTCTACTGGTTTTTGGATGTTTTTTATGCTGATTCCCTCTTTTATGAGGTATAGTTGCTCTTTTGCTGTTAAATTCTTAATATGACGATAGTTGTATATATCATCTTTTAAAGCGATGAATCGTACTTTTTTTGTAGGTTCCTTTATATATTTTATTGCATGAGAAGAACTCCTTACGGCAGCCAGCTGTTGTGCTTCTGTCGGATTAGTTATCTCTTTAATCATTGTCGGATTTCTCTTGATATTTTCTAACTCTTTGTTTTCCGAAGAATTGAGAATGTCGTTAATGAGTTCTTTTAGTGGTTTCATAAGCATTTTGTTTTGTAATTATTGATTATATTTCAATGGCATTGTCTATTGCATTCAATGATTGTTTCTCGGTCTTGAGTGTCCAGCCGATCGGTGACTTGCTTAACCTCATTATCCGCGTAGCACCGGATTGGGTGGACATTTCTGTCTGTTGTCCGGACAACAATTTCTTGATTGCTTCCGGAGGCTGTTTTCCCAAATCAATATTGCTTGCGGTTAAAGGTTCTATCTTGCCGGCAGATTTATCCTTTATATAGAATTCTCCAGATGAGTCGTTTAATAATGACCTGCATCCGGATGATTGGAGTTCAACTGTATTCAGTTCCTTAATCCTCAAAATTTCTTTAGTAGGCAATATGTGTTCTGTATAATCGCCGCCGGAACGGGACCCTGTACAAAGAATATAATCATTGCCGGATTTCCACACCATACGGTCTTGCATCTCATCTTTCCAATAAAATTGAGTATGAAGTTGCCCATGTTGATCGTAGTAGTAGTGGTGAATTACCGGCAGACCGTTTTTCTCAGATTTCCAGTTAATGCCCATTGCCATAGCCATACGCCTTGCTGCCTGGGTACTTTCCAAGTCAGGATGCCCATTTGCAGCTTTTATAATCCTTTCTGTTTTGGTAGGCTGACGTATCTCTCCTCTGCTGAGCATTGCTCTGTATTCTTCTTTCAGTACATTTCGTTCTGCTTCATATTTGTTGCTTCGTGTTATGCTTATGCTTGATAATAAATTTTGTTGGTGTTGTGGCCGGAGGTTTCCCTTGCGTGTTGTGGGCACTGAATAAAATGGATTTTCATATCCTCTCGATACGAGATATTCATCTTCGGTCATGACTGGTATCTGATTTTGTTTTTCGGTTGAATCCTCGTGTTCCCGGTTCAGACCTATACCTTCTTCCAGGGAAGTGACTGCTTTGTTGACATCACTTAAAATTGTCATAATAAATTTCGGATCACTCGAAATTATGGAACACCATCCGTCTAGGTACTGTGCGTTTTCTTTTCTGGGGGTAACTGCCATACCTAGATCACGTCCGGTTACTGCAGCTGACAGTTCGGCAATCAATTCTTCGCGGGCGTATTCAGTGCTTCCGAAGGAACCAAATTTTCTTGCCAGTCTTTCTGGATGTCCGGTCGAATGTGCCATCTCGTGAAGAGCTGTGTAGTAGAATTCCTTATCATCAATGAATTGATACCTTTCTGGAAGGGTAATGGAATCTTTGTATGGGCTGTAGAAAGCTCCGTCTTGCTCTTTAAGGGTGATGGGACATAGCCATGTCTGTTTTTCAATGGTTGAATCCAGTAGGGCATTCCGGAAATTGTTGCTGGAATTGATGGTGAACCTAAATTTCTTAACTAGAGCGTTCCATTTTTCTGGATAGACTTCTGAATAGTTGGTCTGGTCTAGATTGAACACGTTGTAATATTTAAGAAATGGAATGACTTTATATTTTTCTTGTTCTGCAGGTGATAGGTCCTTGTAGAATTCTCTTGTGACCCGCTTTCCCGTTATCTTGTCCTTAATGATTAAATCATAATAGGATACAGGAAATGCTTTGGCACCTTTCAGAACTTGTACCTTTTCATTACGCGCTTGGTTGAAAGTGACAAAAATAGGGGTTTTATATTTGTATTTATCACAAATAAAATAGAGTAAAACCTTGTTCTGATTATTGTATGATCTTCCTGTCAGATTTTGCGGAAATCCCTTGAATCGGGAAGTGAACCACGGTTTCGTCCAGTTGGATGAATGTACTTCTTTCATCTTTTCGATCATTAGCTCTGCATACTTTTCTAATGCCGGATTTTCATTTTTCATAGCAATATACAGTATTAGTAAATATATTGTTTCAATTTTAATTCGCACAAATATATGCCTATAGCTATGCAATTGCATTTCGATTTTTCAATTGATGACTAACACTTATAGGGAAGATTAGTTGTCATTATTCTAACAGAACT
>ERZ791734.1395-NODE-1395-length-20833-cov-4.968813_pt1 | contig 20833 bp, 40 predicted proteins | sample MGYA00509953_ERZ791734 | MGnify/ENA primary metagenome ERZ791734 (study PRJEB30046, sample SAMN00792038) | human gut metagenome | study: EMG produced TPA metagenomics assembly of the A metagenome-wide association study of gut microbiota in type 2...
AAAACTTGTGTAGAAATATAATAAAATCAAGAGCCTAAGAGCCGATTACATGACCATGTGTTGTGTAGCCGGCTCTTTTGCATAAAGCCTTCGGGCGGAAAGGAAAATTATGCACTTAAAATTCATCACAGATAACTGGCAGATGCATAATTTTCAACCAGTAATTAATTTTTTAACAGAATTTAAACTAATCAATCGACATTCTTTGACAACAAGAAATTTACCTGTCGAAACTTGCGACCGAAAGAAATTGAATGTTTGCGGGAAAATTTGTAAAATAAAATTGTCCGATAAGGGCACTTCAAGTTCTGGCTGAGGGGCGGGATAAGGCGTTTTCTTGTCCCTCAACTACAAACGAGTTTGTAATTTGTAGCAATTTGTCAAATGGGGTTGACGATATCGAACATAAGTTCTATAATTTATGTATCGCTATCGAAAGTGCGGAATGATTGGAGGAAATCAATATGGGGGAAAAAGAGTGCAATGAGGCAACAGCGTTTTACAAGGAAAAAATAACTGAAATGGTCGCGAATTGCGACAATGAAAAATGGTTAAGAATTATATATGTATTTGTTAAAAATTTATTAGAATAGAAAGAAAGCCAAGGGTTTGCGCATTGCCCTTGGCTTTTTCTTATTTGTTTTCTGAAATAGAATCAATAAAATCTTCTAGGTATTTCCAACCGGTATCATCAAGTTTTGATAATGCAGTTACAAGTCTTCTTTTAAAATCACTATTTTCTTTCTTTAGCACATCTGAAAGCAATCTTGTAATTTGTTCATCTTTAGTTTCCGGAACAAACATTTCACCGTTTCCAGTTAGGAACCATTCTTCATTTACGCTTTTACCATTCCAATTTTGTAAGCAAACAATTTTTGAAATTTTGTCGGTAACAGGTCTATCCCCTTTTTCTATTTGAGATAAATAAGTTTGCGCAACTTCAATTCTTTCTCCAAAATCTTTTTGGTTCATTCCTAATGATATTCTTAAAGATTTTAAGCGTTCGTTTACTGCACTCAAGTCTTCACCACCTTTCTGCAATAATATTATCACAAAAATATCACAAAAGCAATAATTTGTTATTGACTTTATATTTCTATTGCGTTATTATAATATTGCAAAAGAAATGGAAAAGAGGTGAGACGGTGAAAAAAATGACATTTCGGCAAAAGCGTGACTTACTCGATAAGTTTGAGCCATTCATTGTCGGTGGAATCCAACTCGTAAGCGCATTGGCTGGTGCCGCTGTCGGAATAGCTATCTGCTACTTTTTCTAAATGATATGTAGCAGTTGCTGTAATCAAAGCCACAATAAAAGGAATGAGGATATTTCTCAAAAATTCCAAGAAAAGATATTCTTTGTAGAATCTGCCTTTGGATGTAACTATGAAGCTAAAACTCGATCTATCCATAGATGTGTTTACTTTCGTTACATATCCTCTATCCTGTAAATCCAAAAACGCTTGGTATGCATCTTCTCCATCAAATTTACCTATATCGGAAAGTTTGATTGAAAAATTCGTTTTAGATATTTTCTTTAATATTATTCTTTCGATTTTTAGAAGCATGTTAATTCCTCCGTTTTTGAAAATATTATATCACAGAAAGGGATGATACAGTGAGTAAAATCAAGGCTCATGCAGTTGCATTTTTTAATAAGCATTTTGTGAAGTGGAAGTTTTTGCAGAGCATACTTATTATTCCATTTATTAAAGATGGGAAAATGTATTTGCATGTTTCACAAGTATGTGGAGGCGGACCGAGAGTGGTAAAAAGAACGTTCCTCATTGAGCATCTGGTTGATGATAACTTGGCGGTTACGAACCAAACGCTCGCAGAGGAAGAAAGAGTGTTTAAAAATCCTGCATTATTTTAATCCATGTAGTATATCCGCACTCTTTGCATTCTGGTAGCATTTCGCCTTGCTTTACAGTGACGATTCCCTTTTTATTTTCGCCACCGCATTGCATACATACATATGTTCCTTTATCTGCAAACTCATATGTAGCAAATGTTTCAGAATAACCATTATCCATATTATCACCGCCTTTCCTTATTTAATAAGGAAATTATATCACAGGGAGAAAGGAAGTGAATACATGAGCGAACAGGAAAAGAAAGTTGTAGAAAAGTTGAAAGACGCGATTCCCAAAATGAACGATTTCCAGAAAGGATATGTTCTTGGGATGGTCGAGGGTTCGGCAAGCAAGGCAACCAGTGAAGAAACTGGGAACTCAAAAACAAAAGAATAAGAAGAAACTGAATATTGATAGTTGAGAAATTTGTCGGAATTTGCAGATTAAATGTGTTTGTAACACAGGAAATCAGTTGATACAATTAATATGCGACGGCGGCAGGAAATGAGTTACATTATTGCTTTATTTTCCGCATCATCTTTAGTATTTTATTTAATCTCTTTTGTACTTTTTTAATTCCTTTGTATAGGTCGATTGTCATGGATGTTATGGTTAGAATTATGAAGAAGTCGTAACCGGTAACACGCCATGCCAATAATGAGATAAGTATACTAACGATTTTCATGATAACAGTTCCTTTCATGATGGCCGCCGCCGTACATTAATTGTATCAACAAAGCAAAATAGAGACAACCAGTATTTTCCAACTATCAAAGCGGTAGTTGGATTTTTTTATTGCAAAAAATCCGGAAAGGAGAAGAATGAACGACTTAGAAACAACCAAAATGCAGACACCGATTGAGATTGCACTTGGTGTCGATGAAAACGGAATGACCACTGCAAGAAAGCTGTATGCGTTCTTGGAATTGACACAGGGACAGTTTTCAAGATGGGCGAAATCAAACATTGTTGATAATGAATTTGCCGTTGAAAATGAGGATTTTTGGCGGTTCGACATTAATGTCGAGACGCCTACGGGCGGTATTGTAAAGCGTGATGATTACAAACTCACAGCTCATTTTGCAAAGAAACTTTCTATGAAAGGAAATGGCGAGAAAGCAGAAGAAGCGCGTGAGTATTTTACGCATTTGGAAGAGCGCGTGAAACAGAAGGTAATTGACCTCAATCAGTTATCACCTGAGTTGCAGATGTTCCAGAAGATTTTCAATTCTGTAGCAGAACAGCAGTTAGAACAGAAACGGCAGGCAGAACAGTTAAACCATGTGGAACAAAGAGTTGAGAGCATCCGAGAAGTGGTTGCACTTGATACAACATCATGGCGTGATGATACCGGAAACATTCTGCGGAAAATCAGTATGGAGCTTGGCGGCGGACAGGCATATAGCCAAGTAAGAGCCGAAAGCTACGAACTGTTGTCAAAGCGGATGGGTGTAAATCTGAAACAGAGACTTACGAATAAGCGCAGGAGAATGGCTGATGAAGGTATCTGTAAATCGACCAGAGACAAATTATCCTATGTGGATATTATCGCAGAGGACAAGAAGCTGATCGAGGGATATACAGCTATTGTAAAGGAAATGGCAATCAGATACGGAGTTGGAAAGGATTAACAGGAGGTATTCATGGATAGACAGAACATTGCTTTAAGAAAGACATTAGATCAGATCGGCGTAAAACATAGCCTTAAGGGTTACGGTTACATAATAAGTGCGGTTGAGAAATGTCTTGAAAACAGAAGTAAACTTGTCGGCATTATTAAAGGACTCTATACTGAAATCGCAGAAGAAAACAGCGATACAGTCTGGAGAGTAGAAAGATCAATCCGGCACGCGATAGAAGTTACTTGGACAAATGGCAATACAAATGCAATCAACAAAATTTTTGGTTACACGGTTTCAGTGGGAAAAGGAAAGCCGACAAATTCAGAGTTTATCGCATTAATAACAGATTTTGTTTCCCTGTATGGTGATGAGATTGCCAATGGTTCCTATAAGTGGTAGGAGTGAGATGTCTATGAAGAAGTTAGCAAAGGTAATTGAAATGATCGGCACCGTTGTTTTTCTGTTTTGCATCTGCATTGATGCAACGGAGTATCCGGTCACTGCTATACCTGTATTGATTGGATTACTTCTTATTTATATAGGAACAAAAATAGATGGGGAGTGGCAGGAGTATACAGAAGAGATTGTAGATTACGATTACAGAAGTGAGTCTGATGACGATGACGGTATTACCTATATCACATTTGACACTGATTACAGCAAAGAAAAGGAATCATCCGAACCGACCAAAGCTGAATGATTCCCAATCAAAGCAATAGCATAAGCTATTTGCGCCTATTTTAGCACAAGAAAAGGAGAAATTCAAATATGAGAGCAGAAAACAATAAAGTGGAACTTACAGGAACGATTATCACAGAGCCGGAATTTAACCATGAGGTGTTTGGAGAGGGATTTTATAATATGCACCTCAAAGTGGATAGATTAAGTGGGGCGGCTGATATTATCCCATTAGTTATTTCAGAGAGATTAATCAATCTGAATGATAAATACACGGGCACTGCCGTTAATGTTTCCGGTGTGTATCGTTCTTATAACAAACACGAGGAAAAGAGAAATCGTCTGTTACTAGATGTATTTGTCTGTGAAATCGAAAAAGCGAATCCGGGAGAGCATGCAGATTTGAACAATATCCAGCTTGACGGATATGTATGCAAAGAACCGACTTACAGAAAAACACCACTTGGAAGAGAAATTGCAGATTTATTAATCGCAGTCAATCGTTCCTACGGAAAATCAGATTATATCCCATGCGTTGCTTGGGGCAGAAATGCAAGATTTGTTGGTCAGTTGGAAGTAGGAACTCATATTGAGATCAATGGACGTATTCAGAGTCGTGGGTATGTAAAGATGTACGAAGACGGGACGGAAGAGCAGAGAACAGCATATGAGGTGTCTGCGAGCAAAATTAATGTATTAGAGGAGAAAAATTAAGATGGCAGAAAATACCGTTACAATTTCCGTTGAGGAATATGCAGATCTGGTTGCATGCAGGACGAAAGTTCATACAGCATGTGCCATTATTGCAAATGAGCATCAAAGAGACATTGAGCTGATGGGGAAAAAAGGAACAACTATTGATTCAAAAATTATAGAGTCAGCTCTTGGATATGTTGACGATGAAGCATGCTTTGAAGAGGCACTTAAAAAATATAAAGAGTGGAAGGAGAAAGAAAATGAAACTGAAAATTAGATCGTTACATATGGAGAATTTCAAGGGAATTAAGAGCCTTGATGTGAATTTCTCCAATAAGACAAGCATTAAAGGACAGAACGCCACAGGAAAGACAACAATCTTTGATGCGTTTACATGGCTTCTGTTTAACAAGAACAGTGCCGGAGAGGAAAAGTTCAATGTTCGCCCACTGGATAAGGATGGAAACCGCATTGATAACGTTGAAATCAAGGTTGTAGCGGTTCTGGATGTGGATGGCAAGGAAATGGAACTTTCAAAGATTCAGAAGCAGAACTGGGTAAAGAAGCGTGGCACCGATACCGTGACTTTGCAGGGAAATGTCAATTCGTTTGAGATTGACGGTTATCCGAAGAGTGAAGCTGATTTCAAGGATTATGTTTCCGGTCTGGCACAGAGCGAGGAAATGTTTAAGATGCTGACCAATCCACAGTATTTTTCTTCACTGAAATGGAAAGATCAGCGCGATATTCTGATGCGCCTTGCAACGGATGTATCGGATGCTGAACTGGCGCAGACAGATGCTAAGTATGCCCCATTACTCGGCGAGTTGGAGAAGGCACCGTCCACAGATGATATCCGTGCTAAGTTTTCCAAAGCGTTATCTGAATGGAAAAAGAAACAGTCAGAGATCCCGGTGCGTATTGATGAAGCAGAAAAATCCAAGATTGATGTGGATGTGGCAGAACAGGAGCTTGCAAAGGTGGATCTGGTAAGAAGAATCGCTGAATGTGGCAAGAAAATGGAGAATGCCGGTAGTGCGTTGAGCGATTTAAGAAGTAAGGAAATGCAGTTACAGTTTGACATGTCCGGCATGGAACAGACGATGAATCGCGAGTTATCAAACAAAAGAAGCATCATGGATGCTGAATTGCGTGATTGTAAAAATGAGTTAGAACATTTTGCGGTTACGATTTCTTTGAAAGAGAAACAGATTTCTGATAACGAAAAAACTATCACTGATGCGGATGCAGAGCGGAAGAAACTGGGCGAACAGTATAATTCTGAGAAAGCCAAGGCGTTTGATGAAACTCCGTATCTCTTTGATGAATCCAAGTGGATATTCGATGAATCTACAACGGTTTGTTCCTTATGCGGCCAGAAGTTACCGGCTGATAAGATTGAGCAGTTAAAGGCTGATTTTGAAGAAAGAAAGACAAAAGCCAAGGCAGATGCAAAGCGGAAACTAAATGATTCAAAAAGTGACTTTATTACCCGGAAAGAATCCAACTTGGAAGAAATCAAGGCATATGGGTTTGCGAAGAAAAATCTTATCGAGGAACTGACAAAGAAAAATGCTGATCTGCAAATGGAAATAGATTCCTTAAAGAAACAGGAGCAGGGGACTTTTACGAATAAAGAGGAACTTTGCAAACTGTTATCTGAGATACCAGAAGAAGCTGATTATTCGCAGAATGAAGAATATGTGAAGCTGAAAGCAGAGCATGACAAGATTCTTGCTGATATTGCAAAGCTTGAATCCGAGGGCGCAGACAAGGTTGTTACTGATTTGAAAGCCGAGAAAGCTGATATGCAGAGCCAGCTTGACGAGGTGAACAAGGTTATTGCGCAGGCGGCTAACAATGTTGCGATTGATGATCGTATCGAAACGCTTCGTGACGAGCAGAAAGAAATCGGGCAGAAAGTTGCCGACCAGGAGCAGATGCTTTACCTCTTGGAAGAGTTCATCCGCTTCAAGCTGAATAAGGTTTCTGAATCTATCAACAGCCATTTCAAGACCGTAAATTTCAAACTCTTTGAAATGCAGTTGAATGGTGGTATGAAAGATTGCTGTGAGTGCACCGTAAATGGAGTGCCGTATTCGACTTTGAATAGCGGTCACAGAATTGTAGCCGGACTTGATATTATCCGTTCTCTTAGCGAGTTATACGGTGTGAGCGTGCCGATTTTCGTAGATAACGCCGAATCGCTGAATGAGTTCAATGTGCCGGATATGGATACGCAGTTAATTCTTTTGAGTGTTTCAGAGGACAAGCAGTTGAAAGTGGAGGGTGTGTAGGATGAGCATTGGAACATTAGGAATAATGGAACGAATGTCGCAGAAGAATAACAAGGACTTAAAGGTTTCCCCATTATCCAATATCATATCTGCTCATAGTGGCAAGGACGGATGGGGAAATGTGACAATCGCTATGCCAAATGAAATTGTTACAGGATTACTCACAAAGCCAGATAGCTATATTGGTGGATTATTGATTTGCAGTAAAGAAGAATTTGAAAAGGAAAAGAAAGAAGCGGAAAGTGAGGTATCAGAATGAATTATATCAAAGCAAAATTCCCAAACAGCACCAGAAGTTATACATACCGCACCGAGGATTCCGTAAAAGCCGGTGATACGGTTGTAAATGCCAAAGGTGCAAAGCTGACAGTTACAGATGAAGAGGTGGATATGGCATGGGTGGAAACCTACGGTGCTGATAAAGTGGCGGTTGTGAAGAAATATGAGGAACTGGAAAGCGGTGGTGACGATGAGAGTTAATCCATGTAGATATTGTGCATTGTCTTTAAACCTTAATGGAAAGCATTGTTCAAGGTATTCTTCCGAAGAGTGTACAAAATGCGAGAAAATCCAAAAACACAGGGAATACCTTTTGAGTCAGCGAAAATTCGCAGAGGGTGAGCAGATTACAAGCATTGAGGAACTTTTGAAACAGGAATGGGTAATGTGGTATCACAGTACAAAGCACATAGAGGTTATCAAGAATATGCAACTCAATCTTGTTTTGAAATTTCTTAAAAATGGAGCATTTAAAAAAGCAATAAGGAAAGAAAGCGAGGAAAAATAATTATGGCAGAGAACACAGCAGTAGAAAAGGCAGAGGAAAAGAAAGAGGTTGCGCACAGAAACAAAGTTACAGATTACAGTCTTGGAATTTTCGGAACATCAGATAATTTCATTATGGCTATGCAGATGGCAAAGGCGTTGGCGAGTTCAACTATCGTTCCGGCAACATTCCAGAAGAACGATGCAAACTGTCTGATTGCTATTGAGCAGGCGCAGAGACTGCGAGTAAGCCCACTGATGGTTATGCAGAATCTGTATGTGATCCAGGGTAGACCGTCTTGGAGTTCAAAGTTTCTGATTGCGGCAATCAATAATTCCGGCAAATTCGATATGGAATTACAGTTTGAGGAAACTAGAGATAAAGACGGTAAGCCTTATTCGTGCCTTGCTTGGACTATGAAAAATGGTCGTAGAGTTGAGGGTATGACCGTGGACATGGAAATGGCTAAAGCCGAGGGATGGCTTGGCAAGAACGGTAGCAAATGGAAAACCATGCCGCAGTTAATGCTTCGGTATCGTGCCGCATCGTTCTTCTCCAGTCTGAATTGCCCGGAACTGACAATGGGACTGTATACGAAAGAGGAAATGCAGGACAACGATTTCAAGGAATATCCGATGGAAGATTTGCAGGAACAGGTCAAGCGTGATATTTCTGAAAATGCCAATTCAGAGCCATTTGTTGTAGCTGAATCCGAAGCTATTGAGACCGGGAGCGAAGTAGTTGAACCACAGCCAGAAAAAGTAGCCGGAGAAGTCGTTGAGAATGACGAGGACGTGCCAGACTTTATGAAAGATTAGAGGTAGCTGCATGAGAATTATATCACAGGATGGCACAATTGATGTGCCTTATGAAATCAGTTCTTTGAGCATGGCAGTCGGGAAATATGAGAATGTTGAACACGCAGCTATCTTTTGCCACAACTCTTCGACAGCAATGGGAACAAAAATGGCTGGATACAGTTCCAAAGAAAAAGCCAAGAAAGCTATGGAAATGCTTAGAGATACATATATCGGTATGCCTATCGTAATGCAGAATGTTGATATTTCGGAAGATGTGGCAAGGGAATTTGAAAGATTAAAGAAATGCGGCATTATGGTGCGAACAGAAAATCAGCCGTCAAAAATAGAATGCATTAGCAATGCTATCTTTCAGTTTCCCACAGAGGAAGAATTGGAGTAGGGTATGGAAAAATATTTAAGTATTATCACAAATTTTGGGTGTCACGGAAAATGCCCTTATTGCATCGTTAGAGAAAACGGCATTAAAGTGCCAAAAACAACGCTTTGTGGTCTCGACAATCTGGTTAAGACTTTAAAGGAAACAAGTAGCAATATTATTTCTATTTCCGGTGGTGGAGACCCATTGCATGAGTATGAAAAACATGTTGACTGGTACAGAAAGCTGTTTTCGATTGTTAACAATTACCATGTCAATTGTGCTACATACCATATTCCGGTTGAACTGCATACAAGCTATATGACGGACGAAAGTACATTCCCGTTCTACGATTGCAAAAGGGCTGTGTATCATCCAAACACATTTGAGCAGTTGAAGCACATTCGCAGAACCGGTAATGAGATCGTGAGAGTTGTTTATGTGGTAACAAAAGATTTCACACTTGAACAGATCATGAATATCGCAATGTTCGTAGCTGACAGTAAAGAAATTGACGAATTGAGTTTTAGACAGCTTGTTGATAAAGGGTATAAGGTTACCGATTATTGGCAGGATGTATTGAGACTCGGGCATAAGAAGTTGTGGTGGTATATCGAGCAATGTGATTATAACCTCTATTATGCAGAAAATGAGGTCTACACAGAGTTTTCAAAGATCGGAGAAAACAATGAAACTTAGAGTTTTGGGTTCAAGTAGTTCCGGCAACTCATACGCCTTAATTGCCGGAAATGGCGAAATCCTTGCCATTGAAGCCGGATGCAAATTTCTTGATTTTAAGAAAATGATTGATTGGAAAATAGCAAATGTTTCCGGATGCATTGTAAGCCACGAACACGGAGACCATGCACGATACATAAAAGATTTCATGAAATCCGGCATTCCGGTTTACACGGCTTTTGAAACGCAGACCGCACTTGAAACCATAACCGGAGAACGTACAATAGCCATTCCACCACGCACAGCACGGCAAATCGGCAGTTTTTCGGTAACACCGTTCAATGTGCCGCATGATACAGAAATCGAGTGCTACGGCTATTTAATCAAGCATGAGGAAATGGGACAGTTATTGTTCATGACTGACTTGGAATACTGCAAATACGATTTTTCAAAGCTGAACATTGAGCATATCATGGTTGAAGCTAACTATGACATGGAACTTGTAGACCGGGACGAGCCGAACTACGAACACCGCCTACGAGGTCACATGAGCCTTGATACGGCACTTAAATTTATTTCTACTAATGATAACCCGGCATTAAGAAATGTCGTTTTAATTCACCTATCAGATAAAAGCGGAAATCCCGCACTTTTCAAACAAAAGACAGAAGAAACAATTAAATACGGAGCAGATGTTTATATTGCAGAAAAAGGATTGGAAGTTGATATGAACCTTTGTCCGTTCTGATGGTTGCAACACCTTGGCGAAAGCCTAAAAGAAACCCATTCATGCGGTATCTGAAATTTTGGCAAGGAATTTAATATATCACAAACATTTTATCAAAAGCCATGAGATATCTTTGGCGGTTGCTAAAAGTGACCGCCAGAAAGGAGAATACGTGTTAATAATTGAGGATAAAGGACAGAAAGAGGGCTTACATATCCTTAAGAATAGATATTTCAAAAGCCACGATATGGAAGTCTTGCGTGCACCATTACCGGTTGGAGATTACATAATTGCCACGGATAAGGTAATGGATGTGATTAAGCGCAAGACAGCGCGAAAGATGGAACTTAAAAAGATGGATTTTCTTGGCACATATGATGTTTCCGTTGACACGAAAAAGGACATGCAGGAAATTGCAGGGAATATCTGTGGAAAAGCACATCCGAGATTCCGTGATGAGTGCATTTTAGCGCAGAACAACGGTATTAAGCTGTATGTGCTTATTGAAAATACAGACAAGGTGTATTCCGTCAATGATGTATTTACATGGCATAATCCAAGAGTAGACCGGTATAACAATATTGCATATATGCACACGCTTGGAAAATTGCTGAATGTACCGCTACCGAAAACAAAGCCGACATCTGGCAAGGTATTGGCAAAAGCTATGTTGACAATGCAACTTAAGTATGGCGTTGAGTTCGTATTTTGTCGCCCGGAAGATGCAGGGGCAAAGGTTATTGAATTGCTTGGAGGTAGTGAAAATGGCGGAGAATAAGCGGTATTACTGGCTTAAGCTGATGGATGATTTTTTTGATAGTAAACGAATCAAAAAACTCCGAAAGATGGCTGGTGGCGATACATATACGATCATCTATCTTAAGATGCAGTTGTTGTCGTTGAAAAAAGGTGGCTATCTGGAATATTCCGGATTGGAAGATGAATTTTACAAAGAGATCGCCCTTGATATTGACGAGGACGAAATCAATGTTCAAGTGACGATTCAGTTTCTTCTTTCCTGCGGTTTGCTTGAAACATCCGATTCTATTGAGTACAAGTTGCCATTTGTGCAAGATAACCTAGGAAGTGAGACTGCAAGTACCAGAAGAAGTCGGAAATCTAGGGAAAATGCACAAAAAGCGTTGCAATGCAACAGTGGAGCAACGGAGTGCAACATTTTGCAACAAAATTGCAATGTAGAGATAGATATAGAGAAAGATATAGATACAGATATAGAGATAGAAAATACAAAAGAAAGCGTGCCTGCATCTGATTTGGACTTTGACGCGGAATGGGGATGGGAATACACGATCAATGCATATCCAAAGAAAACGTCGTTAACGTCTGCCAAGGTAGCATGGATGGACAAGCTTTTAGAAGTTATCGAGCCGAACAGGAAAGCCGTTGCAAAGCTGATATATGAGGCTACAGTGGCATATGTTACTGACTATATAGAGAAGAATCCGGATGATACGAATTATCGCTACATACCAAAATACGGAGACTGGCTGAAAGAGGATTGCGATTACTGGATTCGCCAAGTAGAGAAACGAAAGCGAGGTGATGACAGTTGACAGAAGCAGAAATTGGAGTGATCGGATGTGTATTGATTGACAATGATTCCATGTACAAGATTTACAACAAATTGAAGCCGGAAATGTTTAGCTCTGAATTTTGTCAAGATGCTTTTGCTGAAATGCTTGCCATGTATGATCGTGGAGAAAACATTAATGTCGTTTCACTGTCTCAGACACTTGAAAACCACAAATGGGAGCCGGAAATAATTGCAAGCGAATTGAAAGAATGCATATCTGTTACCCCAGTCTCAACGGCAATAAAAAGCTATGCGGATGCAGTCATTAAGGATTGGCGGGCAAGGGAAACAAAAAGCCTTTTCCAGAGAGTGAGCCTTAGACCATGTGATATTGATAATTCGATCGCGGAAGTTCTTACAAGGCTTGAAGAAATCCAAGTTAATCAGTTGAAGAAATCTAAGTTGATGAAGCAAATCGTATCAGAGAACAAAGATAAATACTTCAATGATGATGTTGGAGAGGACAGGGTAAAGACAGGATTTTACCATCTTGACGATTGCCTTGGCGGTCTTGAAGGCGGAGACATTACAGTTGTTGCCGCGAGACCGGGAGTTGGTAAGTCTGCTATTGTGGCACAAATAATCGAGAATATGGCAAGAAAAGGCTATAACACTTGTTACTACAACATGGAGATGAACAACAGTCAGATTTATGAAAGGTTTGTTTCAAGAATGTCAAAGATTGGTCTGACAAGAGTTCGCAGGGCAAAGGCTTTTCTTGGTGGAGAGAAAGAAGCATTTGACAAGGCAAATGATGAGCTTGAAAAATATCCGATCACAATTGACGATCAGACAAATGTTATTGAGGAAATAAGAACGCAATGCAGGCATCAAAGATATGACGTGATCGTAGTTGACTATCTGCAATTGGTACGGTGTAACCGGAAGTTCAATAACCGTGCATCCGAAGTCGGGGAAGTTTCGAAGCAATTCAAAGCACTTGCGAGAGAGCTTCACGTTCCGATCATCCTATTGTCACAGCTTAACCGAGTATCGGAAATGAATGCAACGAAAGAGCCTACAATGTCCGAATTAAGAGAATCCGGAGATATTGAGCAGGATGCTTCCAATATTATTCTTATGTGGAATTTGGATGAAGACAGAAAATTTAAAGGCTTGAAAGTTGAAAAGAATCGACAGGGTACACCGTTTAGAGAAGTTGTTCAGTTTGAAGGTGATCGTATGGAATTTATCGAGCGAACCGAAACCATTGAACAGATTCAAGCACGGATGCGACAGAAAGACGGTTTCCGAGAAGTATGTGGCAGCACACCATTTGATTAAAAGGTGAATGATTATGGCAAGTAAGAAATTTGAAAAAGGTTCCGAAGAATGGCAGTTTTTTAATGACTATTATAAATTCCGGCAGCAGTTTTATGAAGCTGATAACGAAGATGAGTGGTTCCAAGGAATGATGGAAGCAGGGGAAATGCTAATTAAAAAATATGCACGGACAAATATATCAAAATATGTTCAAAGTCTTGTATTTAGTCATTTTGAAGATGTTGAGAGGAGATGGAAAAGCAAATGAGTAATGCATTAGTGAGAAAGAAAAAGCGGATGCAGCCACTTGGGTATTCCAAAAGTGAACTGATTGGAATACAGAAATATGCCAAGGCACAGAACAATGCGGACTATTTGATTACAGAATCTTATTATAACGTTCGCATGATGGCATACCAGGCACTTCATGATATGTTTGGATTCGGTCAGAAAAGAATTATCAGAGTAGAACAGACGATTGAAACGTATTTAGGAGATTCCGAAAAGGATGGAATGTCAGCAGAAGAGCTTGGATATTTCATGAAAACAAAATGCGGTATTGATGTGCGGGAAGAAACCAATAAGATTCCGTATCGTGAGAGCTTTTATCTGGTAGAGAGAAAGATTGCACCGAACTGCATGATACAGGCAAATAAGTTTTTACTGGCACAGGTATTTAATTATTTTGCTATGTTGGGTGTCTGCCTTAAAACACAGTTTAAATTTTCGGGAAATCAGATCAGACAGGTTTATGAGAGAATCAGATATTTGATTAACTGCCTTGCTACTGGATATGAAACTATGACGGGGATCGCAAGTGTATTGGAATGGGAATGTAAGTACATTGACAAGCGTTTTATCGGAAAGACGTATGAAATATAGGAGGAATGGTTGATGGACAAGTTAGTTGTGGAACTGCAGGATGGATATTTTGTGGAGATTGATCCTCTGAATTACACCCTGAGACAGAGATATGCCGGACAGGATAAGGACGGCAATGAAAAAGAAAGCGTTCGAACAATCGGATATTTTGGAGACATGAAACAGTGCGTCAAGGCTTTGTTAGAGCGTTATCCGAGGGAGTTATCTGAAAAGGCACAGATTTCCTTTAGTGAATACTTAGAACTGTTGGATAAGGCTTATACGAGGTCAGAACAGCTTGTAAACAGTCTTGGAAAATGACGGAGGTATAAATTGCACAGAGAAAGCAAAGAGAGACGCAGAATCATAGCAGAGATGGAAACCGTCAGACGAGAATACCGAAGCATCCAAACCCGGATGCATTGAGAGATTTTAAGGAAGTGCCGTATCAGTTGCGGTATGGGAAGGAGAAGAAAGATGCTGAATAGAGAGAAGTATGCAAAAGAGATTATTGAAATCGCGTGCAATGGGGGAACATTGCCGTCGTTAATGGAAAGCTGGAAAATTGCAGAAAAACACAGTGCAACGAGTGTAATTTTAATGGCGGCACAATAAGAGATTGTGATATAAAGACGAGAAAATGGGCGAACAGCGAATATGTCGAACCGATTGAACCGATTGAACCGCCGGTTGATTGGAGTAAAGTTCCGGTCGATACACCAGTGTTGGTAACAGATCGAAAAGATGCTGCTGAGTCAGAATGGGAAAAGAGATATTTTGCAAAATATGAAAACGGAATGGTGTACACTTGGGCGAACGGCGCAACGTCATGGAGCGGAGAAATTGTATCTAGTTGGATGTATGCCAAGCTGGCAGAAAGCGAGGAAAGTCATGATTGAGTGTATAAGAACTGCGGCACGGGATAGCAAAACGGAACGCATTAAAGTTTCCTGCTTAGATATTATCGTAACAATGATAGAAAAAAAGCCATATTACGAAATCAAGTACAAGGAAATCGGAGAGGACTATTATCATGTTGGCTACAGTTCCTATAAGCTAGAAAATGTTTTAGCTTGGAAGGATGAGTGCTTTGAGATTGTGAAAGAATGCAGACCGCAGACCAATGCAGACCGGATCCGGAGCATGACGGATGAAGAACTTTTAGATTTCCTTTGCTCAATCGAAACATATGAGCAGGGTAGCGTAAAGACCATTGAGGGCGGCGTAGCAATGTGTTCTGTTACAGAGGTGGAACAATGGCTTAAGGCAGAAAGTGAGGGATAGCATGGAGAGATTAACATATGTGGCAGAGAATGGAGAAGTTTTATTTCATCCAGCAGATTTACCGGATGATGAGGGAATTACCATTACCCAGCTTGCGAAAGATGGAAGATACAAAGCCCTGGAAGAGATTGCGGAAAGACTTGCAAATAGAGAGCAAGCCGAAGAGCAGGGATTACTTCTGCGGTTGCCGTGCAAGGTTGGAGATACTTTGTATCGGGTAAATAAAGGAGCGAAAGAGCCAGTTATTATGATGCACGTTATCCAGTTATATATCAAGCAGATTCATAAAGACAGAACTATTATGAGAATTGATGTTATAAATGACGCTGATATGGGTGAGAGTTGCTATTTACCGTGCGACATTGGCGAAAGGATATTCCTTACCAGAGAGGAAGCCGAAGCCAAGCTGAAAGAAATGGAGGGGGAAAGCAATGTATTGTGATGGAAGATGTCAGTATTTGAACGAACGTAAACACAAATGCGAGTTGACCGGAGAAAAATTAACTTACATGAAGCAGACCGGAAGTATTTCTTTCTCCGTGCATGAACATAGAGGATTTTGCAAAGGAGATGAGAACAGTGCACATGACAGATAAAGAACTGACTATCCGGCAGATCGGAGAGTTCTGCACGAACACTCTCTGCAAGAAATGCCCGGTGGCAAAGTGGAATGAGGAAAGCGGTCTGCATAATGGATGCATGGAGAGCTTAAGACTTCCAGAGGTATCGAGGATCATGTTAGAGCAGATCAAAGAAAGAAAGGTGAAACGTGATGGAGAATAGATATTTATTCCGTGGAAAGCGGAAAGATAATGGCGAATGGATACAAGGATATTTATATGGTATCTGGGAGAGAAGATATATCCTATGGGGAATGACCAATGATATCCCGAACATGGTCGAAGTAGACCCAGAAACCGTCTGCCAGTGCACCGCAATGCCTAATAAGAACAACAAACTGATCTTCGAGAATGACATTGCCATAAAGCATAATGATGATGACAAAGAGCCATATCTGATTAGATGGAGTGAGAATTACGCAGCATGGGAACTGGCACAATGCGGATGTGCTATGTACGGATTTTTCGATGTTGATTTCGGCGAAATAGAGGTAATCGGTAATGCGATTGATAATCCGGAACTGTTGGAGGTGTAGTTATGACGGAGAATGAAGTACTTGAATATTTAAAAAGCTCAAAAAGAAAAAATGATATGTTGGGAATCCTTCCGGGGTCGGATATTGGAAATACGATCATCAAGGCCTTGGAAGAGTTAAAACAGTACCGCACGATCGGAACAGTGGAAGAATGCCAGAAAGCGATGACTGTAAGAAGAGAGGTACAGGAGATTGTTGATCAACAGCTTATTGCTGGGGAAGACAGTTACGAAGAGATATATGCTTGCTTTTGGGAAATAGTAAAAGTAGTTCAGGCGAATTATTAGACAGGAGGGCAAACGATGAGACTGATTGATGCTGATGCACTAAAGAAAGATTTAAAATCGGTTACTTTAAGCAATGGAACTTTAGTAAATACAAATGCAGTATTGTATTTACTAGAAGAATATCCGACCGCCTATGACCCGGACAAGATTGTGGAGCAGTTGGAAGATAGAAAAAGCCTTATGCTGGAAACACTTAAAATTTCAGAAGCAGACATTGATAGAGGAAGAATTTACGGAATGGACAAAGCAATCGAGATTGTGAAAGGTGGCGGTGCAGATGGCAATTAAACCGATTTTATTCAATACGGAAATGGTTCGGGCAATTCTGGACGGAAGAAAGAGTTGTACCCGGCGTATATGCAAAGATGCAAATGAGTATACCGTACCGGATATGGATTTTTACAATGCTGACAGGCGGACTTATGCAGTACATAACTTTGTTGATAAGGAGCATATGGAACAGTTAAGTACGGCGGAGAGAACCTGTCCTATCTGTACGGGCGATATCCTGTATGTCCGAGAAACGTGGAAAAAGGCGCCGAACGGATACTATTACTACGAAGATTGGCAAAGAAATGACATTGCCGATGTTACAAAGTGGAAACCATCCATCCACATGCCGAAAGAAGCTGCACGTATCTGGCTTAAAGTTACGGATGTGAGAGTGGAGCGGTTACAGGAGATTGACGAGGATGGAGTGTGGGATGAAGGATTTAAATTTAAACCGCCATGCTTAACCAGAGTATCAGCAGATGGACATACTTGCGATTTAGATGGTCCATGTATGAGCAGTATTAAATATTGCGACATGACTATGGGAGAGTTGTTTGGTAGGGAATTGTGGAACAGCACCATCAAGAAATCCGACATTGACCGCTACGGTTGGGATGCGAATCCGTGGGTGTGGGTAATTGAATTTGAGCGGTGCGAGAAGCAGGAGGAAATATGAAATGGGAATGACAAGAAATCAACTTGCCTTAGTGCGATATGTGGCTGAAAACAATATACAAAAAGCAAAAGATGCAGCTCTTTGCTGTTGCACTGAGGATACAACTCAGAAAAATCATTATGCAGTCACAAAATATCAAAGTTTGTTACGATCTGGTGGAATGAATCTTATGGAGCTACCAGCAAATGTTTCCAGTTTTGCAACGATGGAAGATCTGACAAATACATACTTAGAAAGCAGATATTATCTGACCAATGAAGAAAAGGAATTATTCGAACTGATCAAGAACATGAATGATGTGAGTTTACAGCTTATGGAGAAACAGATCCCGTATCTGAATGCAACATTGCTCTATGGCGAGAGTGGAGTCGGAAAGACGGCTTTTTCCAGATATGTAGCATATAAACTTGGAATGCCGTATTTATATGTGAATTTTTCAAGAATGCTTGATAGTTATCTTGGTGGAACTGCAAAAAATCTCACGAATCTGTTTAATTTCATAAACCAGCATCAATGCGTTGTAATGTTGGATGAAATCGACAGCTTGGCAGTAAAGAGGGAATATGGTGGTGGCGGTGCAAGCGCAGAAATTTCCAGAAGCACTACATGTTTATTACAGCTATTAGATTCCGTTACGAATGACCACGTAATTATTGCCGCAACAAACCTTATGGATGATGTTGATACCGCAGTGAAGCGTAGATTTACAGAAAAGCATGAGTTACATAGGCTTTCAGCGGAAGACAATGAGCGGTTTATCAGACAGTACCTTGACGATGCAGGGTTTTCTTATGATTTGGATTCTGTTAGAAAGTATGCTGCAGAAAATCATTCACAAGCTGAAATTATGACGCATGTAACAAGAAGCATTGCAAGTACGCTTATTAACAAGTGGGAACTGGTAATGTTGTAAACTGAAATAGAGGTAGTATATGAAAGAATTTCCGATTATGACAAACAAAGGGAAGGAATATATTCCCTACGATATCATTAAACCGCATGAAGAACAGGCATTAAAAAACCATTGTGGACAGACATTAGACAGATTAGCAGCCAGAGGAGGTCTGTCTTGGGCGGAAGCCTATGCTGTTCTGACAGACAGTAAGTTCCCTCATAGAGATCAGTATATTTCGGAAGAATTTTACGAGAAAAAGGTAAAAGAGATAGTGCAGTGAAGAAAGGAAGAATTATATGGCTAAAGCAGTATTGGTTATGGATAATCCGGAAGATTGCACCATGTGTAAGTTTTGGAACTCAAAAGATGACGAGTGTTATGCAACTGGCGTTGAAGAGCTTTCATTAAATAGTGAAGAAGCAAAGCCGGATTGGTGCCCGCTCCGGGAACTGCCAGAGAAAATGAAAGTGTGCGGAAAATATCCACAGCCGGACAGGATTGCACCATCATATAAAGTTGGTTGGAATGCCTGCTTAGATGAAATTTTGAAATAAAAAAGGAGTGAGAGGTTTGCCATTAGATTGGATGATTTAAAAGCAATAAAACGATGAATTTGTTGTATAAAACGCAACATAAACAAATTCAAAATGCGCTATTGTAGATATGTGCATGGAATATCAGAAAGGAGCCGAACCTCCGGCCGGGGCAACGATATATCGGGTTCCTTTTGAAGAAAATGAGAACAGTATTGAAATATCCGGGAAGTAAATGGAACATTGCTCCCCGATTGGTGGAACTGATACCGGAACATCACAGCTATGTAGAGCCGTTCTTCGGCAGCGGGGCCGTGTTATTTAATAAGCCGGTATCTGATATCGAAACGATTAATGATCTGGATCATGACGTTGTGAATATCTTCCGGTGTATACAGGAGGATTCGGAACGTCTGGCCAGAATGGTAATGACTACACCGTTCAGTCGTGAAAAATATGAGGATACATATAAGCTGGATGCATGGGAGTTGATGATGCCGGACGAGCCGTATCATAAAGCATTGCGGTTTTTAATCCAGTGTTGGCAGGGGCACGGGTTCCGTACCAATGGCAGCAAGGTAGGATGGAAAAATGATGTACAGGGCAGAGAAAGAGCTTATGCATTATGGAACTGGTACCGTCTGCCGGAATGGATCATTGACATAGCGGAACGGTTGCGCATGGTACAGATCGAGAACCGCCCGGCGGTGGAAGTGATTGAGAGATTTAATTACAGAAATGTTTTTATGTACATTGACCCACCGTATGTTTTGAGTACCAGAGCAGGAAAACAATATAAACATGAGATGACAGATGCGGATCACGAGGAATTATTGAAAGCGTTACTGCAGAGTAAAGCAAAGATTATGATTTCGGGTTACGAGTCAGAAATGTATAACGACTATCTGAACGGATGGGAGAAAAAACAGTTTTCAAGCTGTGCGGAGCACGGAAAGCTACGGATGGAAACGGTGTGGATGAACTATGAGCCGGATCCACAGATGAAACTTAATTTTTCGGAGGTGCTACCATGAAATTATTTGATAAAGTAAAATGCAAAGGCTTCTATAAACCATTTAAAGACGGAAGATGGCTGTATCTCGACAGGGAAACATTAACTGCTGATGCAATGGACAATAATCTGGCAGATGGAAACAATGATGGCACTGTCGAAAAGAATGTTGAATATATCGAGAAAACTTATTTCAAACACGTTGATAAGAATTTCATCGGCGTAATTGTCGGATATAAGAATATTGTTATCAAAGGTTATCTTGATGCAGTCTATCAAGACGAATGCGATGTAGGTGTCGGAGTTATTCCGGAAACGTTTTATGTATCGAAAAGAGCAAAAGAAACAGTAAAATGTGCAGTTGTTTATTATGCGAACAATTTAAAACATTATGTTCCATTGGAAGATTTGGAGGTGTTGCCATGATACAGACAGCAGAAGATAAAGCGAAAGAGTACTGCCAGTGCATCCGCAGAGAAATAGAACACTGGAAAGTTATCAAT
>ERZ791734.1397-NODE-1397-length-20800-cov-4.213642_pt1 | contig 20800 bp, 16 predicted proteins | sample MGYA00509953_ERZ791734 | MGnify/ENA primary metagenome ERZ791734 (study PRJEB30046, sample SAMN00792038) | human gut metagenome | study: EMG produced TPA metagenomics assembly of the A metagenome-wide association study of gut microbiota in type 2...
CCCACGTATCTAGCTTGGAAGGCTAGTGTTCTACCATTGAACTACACCCGCATAGGGTTTTTTATACAATTAAGCGACTGTATAAAACAGTCGCAGTCGGGGTGACAGGATTCGAACCTGCGGCCTCTTGATCCCAAATCAAGCGCTCTAGCCAAGCTGAGCCACACCCCGGATTGAACACATATTTTTGTGTCTTTCCAGCGTCTCTAAGCCGTGACGCAAGACCTATTATATTATAGAACCACCTGCTTGTCAACTAAATTCTCAAAAATTTTAAGACTTTTTTCCTTGGTCGCTCTGTCGTGCCAATCTTTCGTCCTTTTTATGCCATAATACGGTCGATTGCCTGCAACAGACAATCCATCTGTTGATCTGTTCCAATCGAGATTCTAAGATAATCCTTAATCCGCTCCCCATTAAAATGACGAACGAAGATTTTTTCTTTTTTCAGTTCTTCAAATAACCAGCCGGCATCCACTGAATTCGGTTTTGCAAACAAAAAATTTGCGCTGGAATCAAGCACCTCAAATCCACGGCGTCTCAATTCTTCTTTTGTCCGCTCACGAGTTGCAACCACCATTTGTTTCTTTTCCTGAAAATACTCCTCATCAGCAAGAGAAGCCGCCCCTAACACAATGGATTCTCTCGTCATCGTATATGAGTTAATTGACTCTTTTACATCGGTCATTGCCTGAATCAAACGTTTATTTCCCATCGCATAACCGATACGCATACCTGCCATGGAACGTGATTTCGAATACGTACGCACAACAAGCAGATTTTCATATTTTGGCAGAAGCGAAAGTGCGCTCTCTCCGCCATAGTCAATATAAGCTTCATCCACAATCACAATGGCATCCTGATTTGCCGCAATAATTTCCTCAATTTCATCCCGGCTTAACGCAAGAGAGGTCGGGGCATTCGGGTTTGCAATAACAACGCCGCCATTTTCTTTTTTATAATCATCCGGACAAATTCGGAAATCGTCTGTCAATTTTGGACACTCGTACGGAATCCGGTAAACATTAGCCCAAACAGGATAAAACGAATATGTAATATCCGGGAAGAGAATCGGCTTATCGGAATTAAAAAACGTAAGAAACGCAAGTGCCAGGACATCATCTGAACCAACACCAACAAACACCTGTCCGGCATCCAGTCCATGATACGATTCAAGTGCTGTCACTAATTCTTTTGCTGCCGGATCCGGATATAGGGCAAACCGTGAAACTTCCATTTCTTCGTGAGCCTTTTTTACCCCCGGTGACGGCGGATATGGATTTTCGTTTGTATTTAACTTTATAATATCTTTTATCTGAGGCTGTTCACCCGGAACATAAGGAACAACCTTTCGGATATTTTCTTCCCAAGCTTTCATTGGTACCCTCCTCTTTTTTTTCTCCCTAAATATACTCCTTTCGCTCTCTGCCGTCAATAGTCTGTTATACTCCGGTACGCATCAACAATGCCATAACCCCACTCGGTATTCGGATAGGGTTCTCCTCTTGGCACGGCCCCCCGGATGAGCGCCTCACGCACCGTATTACTGTTTGCACCGTCATCTGCATATTCCTGCATAAAAAGTGCGCTGATTCCTGCCACAAAAGCCGCTGCTACACTTGTTCCCGTCATTGTGCCGTATCGGTTTCCCGGATACGTTCCCGTCAGTTCCACGCCGGGTGCAACAACTTCCGGCTTAATGTAGCCAAAAGGAGTAAAACCACGCCCTGACTGCAGATACAGAGCACCATCTCTTACGTCGTATGCCGACACTCCCGTCACAAATGGCGTTGTCGATGGATTTGTAGCCGTCATATCGGGGTCCGGATCTAAAAATACAACTTCCTTTTCCAAAAACTGCTGAATCGGAAGCCACATGGAAAAATTAGGAACTTCATAATCAAACTGTGTTCGCACTTTCCAAATTCCGGTCGTTGGATTCTGAAAGCGAAAAACGACAACCTGCTCTCTCGTCAGTTGCTGCGCTACACCAAAATAAATTTCGACCGTTGTATTTTCCGGCACAAACCGATGCTCATAGCGGATTCCTGAAACCGCACGGATTTCGCGAATTGTCTCCCCGCTCGGTGAAATGACATCCACCGACAAGCTTCCCGGCGTCTGCCACCACAACTGCCCCATAAATCCATTCATATTTGCGGATACACTGATATCTATCGTATCTTCTTTGCGGCGTATTGTGTGATGATGTCTTGTATTTCCCTCATTCCCCACACACGTTACAATTGCCACACTGCCTACCGACAAATACCGGTTCAAATAAACGCCAAGAGCTGTACTTCCGTTGTGGTTTCCCATACTGCTGCCCATACCAAGGCAGAGAATGATTGGCTTTCTCTCCTGCGCCGCCACGGAAAGTAAATAAGCAAGCCCGGTCATCACATCACTTTCCAGATAAGCTGGCACATCCGACGGGATTCTATAATAATTTCGATAACTTTCATTCGCCTGACGGCACTTAACAACAACCAATTCAGATAATGGTGCCACCCCGGAAAATTCTTCGGCCCGGTTCTCGTTTCCTGCCGCTACCCCCGCCATAAATGTTCCGTGACCAATCTCATCCTGACTTGGCACAATTTCAAACGGATTTTCCGACAAAAGTGCCTGATTCAGCTGCTCCCTTGAATACATCCGTCCGTATGGAAATTTTTCATTTCCAACCCCTTCTTCTACACTCTGATCCCAGATTGACACAATCCTTGAAGTTCCATCCGCCGCCACAAATGCCTTATGTGTAAAATCAATTCCGGTGTCCACAATCCCAATCAGTACACCCTGTCCATATAAATCAAGGGACGGCTGCCTGCGAATCCGAAGCACACCACTGGCTTCCAGCGCTTCTTCACTCATCAGACCAAAGACATTTGGAATTGCTGAAAAACCATATTTTTGTATCGCTTCACCATTTACATTTTGAACCTGCTGGTAAATAATTGCCTGCCTGTCATCCAGTCGAATATAACAATCCGGGTTGTACACTTCCCTTATATACTCCTCACCACGGTAATTATCCAAAACGTAAACGAGAACATCCTCTGCAAAAACTGCTTCCCTGCATTGCATAAAAAAACCTCCTGCGCTTTGTTTCATCTTACGCAGAAGGTCTTACTTTTATCCATCAGCCATTACTTCGCATCAAAATGGTAGGAGAACCTTTTCCTTCAATATAATCTTTGGTAATGATAACTTTGCCAATCATTTCGTCTTTCGGAATTTCATACATAATATCCATCATAAATTCCTCGATAATGGAACGGAGTGCTCTGGCACCGGTCTTCTTTGCCGCTGCTTTTTTCGCTACCGCCATCATGGCATCATCCTCAAATTCCAAATCCACTTCATCCATCTGCAAAAGTTTGCGATACTGTTTCAAAATAGCATTTTTCGGTTTCATCAACACCTGAACTAACAATTCCTCATCCATCGCCTGTAAGGAAAATACAATCGGCAGACGTCCGATAAACTCCGGAATCAAACCATACTCGCGGATATCTTCGGTTTCTACTAAACGGAACAAATCTTTCTCATGGTCATACTTATCCCGAAGTTCCGAACCAAATCCAATCGTTCCCTGACTGGTAAGACGTTTTTTTATGATGTCTTCAAGCCCCGGAAAAGCTCCACCACAGATAAATAAAATGTTGCTCGTGTTCACCGTTGTCATCGGAACCATTGCATTTTTATTGGTTGCGCCAACCGGCACTTCCACATCGGCACCCTCCAACAATTTCAAAAGTGCCTGCTGCACTGATTCTCCACTTACATCGCGGTTATTGGTGTTCTGCTTTTTCGCAATTTTATCAATTTCATCGATATAAACAATGCCTCGCTCTGCCAATTCTACATCGTTATCTGCATTGGCAAGAAGTTTGGAAATAACGCTCTCTACATCATCGCCAATATAACCGGCTTCTGTTAATGCTGTGGCATCTGTAATCGCAAGCGGTACCTGTAAGAGGCGCGCCATCGTCTTAACCATAAATGTTTTTCCACTTCCGGTTGGTCCTAACATCAGCATATTCGACTTTTCAATTTCCACACCGTCATCGGTCTGCCCGGCAAGCACACGCTTATAATGATTATAAACGCCAACAGACAGCACTTTCTTTGCCTGCTCCTGCCCCATCACATATTCATCCAGGTTTCCTTTAATGACGTGAGGTGCCGGAAGTTTGTTAATATCCAGTGCCGGTTTTTCCTGTTTTTTCTTCTTTTTCGTTTTCACCTGATGGCGCTCCTGAAATTCATTCGGTGGCTCTAAACCCATACTGCCAAGATTCATCATATCCATTCCCGGAAAACTTGGCATTCCCTGCATTCCTATCTGGTCGAACGTTTTCTGCATACAATCCGAACAAATTGTAATTTGATTCGGAATGGTAATCATTTTATCTACTTTACTTTCCGGACGATGGCACAAATAACAAATTTTTTCGTAACCATCGGAATCCTTTTTATGATTCTTATCATCCGGATTCATCTCTTTTATTTCTTCACTCATAGTTTCCTCCATTTTTAGCACAAATCCCACCGCACAAATATGCGGTGGGACTTATTATACCCGATTTCACTCAATTAGTAAATACTTCCGCCCCAAGGTACTACCTGAGAATTGTCATTATCATAATTGTTGTTATAATCCTGACTGGAATCATTTTGCTGTTGTGTCGAACCATCATCCAATCCATCTAATGTATCTTTACCTTTGAGTACAACATCTACTTGTTTCGCTTTATAAGTTCCGTCGTTACTTCGCTGAACGGTAACTTTAATGGTCGTACCGGCTTTTGTACTGTTTACCTTTTCCTGTACTTCCTGAATAGTCTTAACCGTCTGGTCACCAATCTTTGTAATAACATCGCCCTGTTTAATACCTGCTTTATAAGCAGCACCGGTATCAGATACCGCAGCAACATACACGCCAACCGGAATACCATATGCTTTGCTTACACTTTCTGAAATGTCTCTTCCGGTAATACCCAGATAACCTTTTTCGCTGTCTTTCAAAACTTCGCGGTCCATCAAGTCATTGATAACAGAAACTGCATCACTCATCGGGATCGCATATCCCATACCCTCAACATTTGTTGAACCGTAGGAGAAATATTTGGACGAGTTGATACCGATTACATTTCCGTTTGTATCAATCAAAGCACCACCACTGTTACCTGGATTAATCGCTGCATCTGTCTGCATCAAAACCTGTGTCGTACTCTTTCCGCTTCCATCCGATGCAGACACTTCACGGTTTTTCGCGCTCAGATAACCAACGGTTACAGACTGTCCATAGCCAAGAGCATTTCCGATGGCAATTACCATCTGTCCGACTTTCGCCTGATCTGAATTTCCTAAGGAAGCAACGCGAATACTTTTCTTCGTGGATTCTTTGAGGGAACTTAATTTAACGGTAATAACCGCAAGGTCATTCGACTCACTTGTTCCTTTTACCATTGCATCCGCTACTTCATTATCGTTAAAAGTAACTGAAATTTTATCTGCATCAGCTACAACGTGGTTATTTGTCACAATCAGGAGCTGGTCATTATCCTGTTTTACAATAAATCCGGAACCTGCTCCCTCGGAAGAATAAGTCTGTCCAAAGTAAGAAGTCTGGGTGCTCTTCTCTGTAATCGCAACAATCGATGGCATAACCTTTTCCACGATACCGGACACATCGGCAACCGTAGCTGCTGAACCGGATACCGTTGTCAGGGCAACACCATTATTGGAACTGTTATCCACGCCCTGAATCTCACTCTTTGTTCCGAACAAATCAGATAATCCCTTATTTACTCCAAAGAAACATCCCGCTGCAATCACGCCAAATAAAACTGCACTAACTAAAATTTTAGGAATTGACATTCCTTTTTTTGCTTTCTTTTCTTTTTTCTTTTTCACGTTCTGCGCTTCTACATTTTGGAAACGGTACGTATTATCTTCAGATGGCATCGGTGATGGCTGCACCGGCTGCTCATAATAGGTATTCTGCTGCTGTGCCGGTTCCGGCTGCGACTGTGTATACTGTGGAGTTACCTCCGGTTCTGGCTGTGTATACTGAGATGCTGCTTCCGGCTGCACCGGCTGGTTCTGATTCTGGTTCTCAGTCTGCGGCTCCTGTGGTTCCTGAGAAGCCTGCGGTGCCGGATTGTCAACCATGACAAATCCATTGGCATCGTTGTTATTTTCTATGCTATTGTTATTTCCCATGTTGTTTTCGTCCATGCTAAAACTTCCTTTCGTCTTAAGTTAGGTTTATTATAGACAGTAATTGTGTTGAGAATGTGAATGATTTATAATATTTGCGTCTTGTGGGCGCTCTCGCTTGACAAATTGCGTAAGGGTATCGGCATGTAAAATACACATGCCGGATACCCACGCATTTGTACCCACAATCCACAAATGTTATAAATCATCTATAAGCAGCTAAAACTTCTGAATTGCCGGCAAGAAGCTTATGCAACCAAATCAAGCCAAAAAGCGTTGTTCTGTGCAAATTAAAAAAGCCGCTGACATTTTTCTTGTGAAAAAGGCAAAAATGAGATATACTATCTATACTTGTGAACATACTAAACTATAAAATAGAAAGGACTGGATTGGTTTGATTAAGGGAAATCAAAAGCTCCTAAATCTTTTTCGTATATTAATAGACACGGCAATTATTGTATTTTCGTTCATCCGCGCATATTACCTGCGCTTCAGCAACGATAGCATTTTAATTCGGTGGGAATGGATTGAGGAACCGGTCGGTATTTACGGCTCGTTAAAGGATTACATGCAAATTTTGATTATGCTGATTCCTTGTTACCTCGTTTCCTATTATTTTTTCCACTTGTATGACCCAAAACGTACCAAGAGCAGAAAATCAGAAATTTTTAACATTTTAAAATCCAATGTTGTAGGAATTCTCTACTGCGTTGCCTTTCTGTTTTTTATTCGCAATGGTACTTACGCCCGTTTGTTTATTATTATTTTTGTTACGCTGAATTTTATACTGGAAGTTTTATTCCGTTTTTGCACGACAACACTTCTTCGCAAGATTCGCAGAAAAGGAATGAACCACAAACATATTTTATTAATCGGTTACAGCCGTGCCGCAGAAGGTTACATCGACAGACTGTTGGCACATCCGGAATGGGGTATTTCCATTCATGGTATTTTGGACAACCATAAACCGCTTGGCTATTCTTACCGCGACATTCATGTGATTGGACGAGTGGACGAGTTAGAGAAAATGCTGTCTGAAAATGATTACGATGAAACAGCAATTACGCTGAGCATCGACCACTACGACAGTCTGGAAGGGATTGTTGCCGTAACAGAAAAATCCGGCGTTCACACAAAGTTTATTCCGGATTACAACAATATTATTCCGACTCGTCCGTATACTGAAGATTTGGATGGACTGCCGGTCATCCACGTGAGAAATATTCCGCTTTCAAACTCGTTTAACCGTTTTTGCAAGCGTGCAATTGATATTGTAGGTGCACTGCTTTTAATTATCCTGTTCTCCATTCCAATGGCAGTGGTGGCAGCGATTATTAAAATCACATCGCCGGGACCACTTATTTTCAAGCAGGAGCGTGTTGGTCTTCACAATAAGCCGTTTAAAATGTTTAAGTTCCGCTCGATGGAAGTGCAGGACGCCTCAAAAGAAAAACAGGCATGGACGGTGCAGAACGACCCCCGCGTAACACCAATCGGCAAATTCATCCGAAAAACCAGTTTGGATGAATTACCACAGTTTTTCAATGTGTTAAAAGGCGATATGAGCCTTGTCGGACCAAGACCGGAGCGTCCGTTCTTTGTGGAAAAATTTAAGGAAGAAATTCCTCGTTACATGATTAAACATCAGGTTCGTCCGGGCATCACCGGCTGGGCGCAGGTAAACGGCTACCGCGGTGATACATCCATCCGCATGCGAATCGACTGTGATTTGTATTACATTGAAAACTGGACGTTAGGACTGGATATTAAAATTTTATTCCTGACAATTTTCAAAGGTTTCGTAAATAAAAATGCATACTAAAATCATGGCGGACTCCAAAGAATATGGAATCCGTCGTTTTTATTCCTGCCAAAACTCTGCAAGCAATTCTTTCATCTTCTCACAATTCACAACATCAAACGGGTACCATTCCCTCGGGAACAAATCCTGATACTGCTTTTGCATAAACCGCTCATCCAAAAGAAGAATTGCCCCTTTGTCGTTTATTGTACGAATCACTCGTCCACCCGCCTGAAACACTTTATTTACTGCCGGATACAAATAAGCATACGAAAACCCATCCCCTTTTTTCTCCTCGTAATAATCCTTGAACAACTCCCTTTCATGGCAAACCATCGGAATCCCGGTTCCTACTACGACCGCGCCAATCAGACATTCTTCTTTCAAATCAATTCCCTCACTGAAAATGCCTCCCATGACGCAGCATCCAATCACGCTTTTGTCTGTTTCTTCAGAAAATGCCTCCAAAAACTCTTCTCTCTCCCGCTCACGCATTTCGGGCATCTGTACAAGAATCTTCTGATTCTCTCTATTAGGAAGCCTTGTTACAATTTCATCCATAAAACGGTACGATGGGAAAAAGAGCAGATAATTTCCCTCTTTTGCTGAGATAAAACTGTCAATGTATGCCGCAATCTTTTCGTATTCTGCCGCCCCGCGCCTCGTATATTTTGTCGTCACATCACGGGCAATCATCACTTTTCTCTGTTCCGGCAAAAATACGGATTTTGCATAAACCGCGGCATCTTCCTTCTCCCCGCCAAGCTGTTCTTTATAGTAGCGAATTGGCAAAAGAGTCGCCGAGAAAAAGATGGTGCTCTGCACCCGTTCCATCACCTCTTTCAGGCAGCCGGACGGGTCCATACACTGGATTTTAATGCGGAACTTCCGCTCCTCATCATAATCTAGATAAATCCGGTCACTCTCATCAAATTTTTCCAGCACTGCAAGAAACCGGCGGACATCAAAATAAAGCGATAAAATCGTGTCACGCTCTGGCAGTACCGGATATTCTTTTGCCACCAATTCATAATCTCCTGCCACACGAAGAAGAGCAAACTCCAGCATTCCCGCATCCGAAATCACTTCAAATTCATCGCACTCTTTTTTCCATGCAAGCAGCACACGGTTCGCCGCCTCCAGCGATTTTTCAAATTTCCGCAGTATATAATGTACTTCCGGACGTTTTTCGTGTCGTTCCATCGCCTTCACAATCTTCTTTACTGCAAGAAAATCTTCTTTCACAAGCCTCGCACTGTACATTTCCCTGCCGCGCTCCACAAGATTGTGTGCCTCATCCACCAAAAGCACCATATTTCCTTTTTTCTCAGTCGAAAAAAATCTCCGCAGATACACATTCGGGTCAAAAACATAGTTGTAATCACAAATCACGGCATCTGCAAAAAGGGCGGCATCCAACGCCATTTCAAACGGACAAACCTGATGTTTTTCGGCATATTTCTCAATCATATCCCGGCTCATTTTATGCTCATGAATTAACATGTCGTAAACCGCCTCATTCACTCGGTTATAATGCCCTTTCGCGCGCTCACACTCACCCGGATTGCAGGAAACTGTGTCCATTACACACATTTTTTCCTTTGCAGTAATCGTAAGTGTTTTGAAAAACAGTTTTTGTTTTCCAAGCAGTTCAAAACAATCTTCCGCCACCGTTCTTGTTATCGTTTTTGCCGTCAGATAAAAAATCCGGTCGCAGACCTCCTCTCCCATTGCCTTTACCGCCGGAAAGACTGTACTAATCGTCTTCCCTACCCCCGTCGGTGCCTCTACAAACAGCCGCTTTCCTTTTTCCACCGTATGATAAACCATCGCCGCCAGTTCTTTCTGCCCCGGACGATAGGAAAATGGAAAGGTAAGTTCCGTAATGGATGCATCTCTCTGCTTTTTCCAGTCATACTGATAAACCGCCCATTTTTCATATTCATCCATCAAATTCCGAAACCACTGTACAATCTCAATTCGCGAAAATGTCTCCCGAAACCGCACCACCTGCTCGGTCTCCAGATGACAATAGGTAAGCTGCACTCCAATTTCATCCAGATTTTCATTTTCTGCAACGATATAGGCGTAGCACATTGCCTGTGCCTGATGGATAAACAACGGCTTTTCCAAATCCTGCACAGGCAGATACACGCCCTTAATCTCATCAATTACCGTTAAATCACCATCGGTAAAAATGCCGTCCGCACGCCCTTCAATTTTCAAGGAAAAATCTTCTTCATATTCGGCACTCTTAAATTTTTGCATCGTAAATAAGGGAACCTCGGATTCATACCCAACGCCCATACTTTTTTGTATTTTTCTGTGAATACGGCTGCCAAGCTGCATTGCCTCTACATTTCTCACGCCCGTGCCGCCACTTACAATATCTCCCTCGCGGAAAACAAATTCCACTAAGTTTCTTACGGATATTTTAATCGTCTTTTCTTTGCTCATACCTATAGTATAAAACGAGGATGGCACGGACGCAAGAGGTTAAAATACAATGTTTGCGCCAGAATAGTTGCATTTCCGCTAAAAACATGATACAGTTTAAGAAACAAATTAGAAATCTGAATTGGAGGAAATTATGGCAGATATTAATTATGAAGAATTAGAAGATTTGACACTTACCATGGAAGATGAAGACGGCACAACGACAGAGTGTGAACTTCAGTTTGTGTTTGAATATGATGGACAGGATTATGGTGCTTTCTGTGAAGCGGAAAATGAAACCGGTGAATTTTATTTCTTTTCCATCGATGGAGAGACCAATGCTAAAGGAGAAACCGAATTGGAAATCGCTCCGGTCGAAGACGATGCCCTGTTAGAACAACTTGTCGATGTTTTGCAGCAGATTATTGATTCCGAGATGTCGGATATCGATGTCGAAGATGAGGACGATGCAGAAGAGGATGAAGACGACAGCGTCTGGGATGAATTTATTAATAAAAAATTAGAGGACTAAAAAAGTCCCTTTGTGCAGAGACGGGATATCGCTTCGCGATATATTCTCTCACAAAGGGGCTTTTTTTATTTGTTTGTGTACACTTTTCACTGACTAAAATAAAGGGAAAGTTTTTTCTTGAAACTTTTTCCCCTCCCATGACAATATACTTGTGAAAGATGTCTTTTGAGCAAAAGAAAGGAAGATTCATGTGACAAAACAAGAGTTTGATGAATATGTGCAGGCGCAGGGTGCTGACATCCTTCGATTCTGCCGCATGACAACAGCGAGCAAAATAGAGGGGGATGAACTTTATCAAGATACGATGTTGAAATTGCTGGAACAATTACAGCATTTGAATGTTGATAAAAACCTCAAAAGTTACACGCTGTCTGTAGCCATCTTCCTCTGGAAAAATCAAAGAAGAAAATATGCAAGGCGAAAGCGGCTGGCATCCTTTGAAAGTTATGAAGCACAGGATGAGAGCGGCAATTTGAAAGTTATTTCGGCTGACACTAAAACACCGGAGCAAACGGTAGTGCAAAATGAAACCAATGCACTGGTGCAAAAAATGGTTTTTGATTTACCGGAAAAGTACCGCACGGTAATCGAACTATTCTACTCTGCCGATTTAAAAATTTCAGAAATTGCCACTTGTCTGCAAGTTTCAGAAAATACGGTAAAGAGCCGACTGCGCCGCGCAAAAATGATTCTTAAAAAGAAATTGGAGGCTGCCTTATGATGAATGATACTGAATTTGAAAACATCTTAAAACAAGCACTCAGACCGGATATTTCCGATGAGGAAATCCTCATAAAGGAAACTCCGTCTAGGTCAAAAAGGAGGAAAAGCACTATGAGAAAACATCGAATAATACAAAGCGCCATTGCCGCAGCCGCTTGTCTGGCACTTATTTGGGGCATTGGATATAAAACTATTAAACCGGAAAAAGCCCAGAACACAGCCGTCACAAATTCCTTTGTTGTGAAAGTCAACGCAGCAGAAATCAAACACACAAAGAAAAATCAGATGAGGGTCTATGCCAATCCCGGTTATACCTCGATGTGGTGTGACGGCGATGCAGGCAAACAGTTTGTTTCCTACAGTATAAATGCCCCGTTGCAGTTTGAGGGAAACAACATTAAAACGGTCACATACCGCATCAATAAGGGGCATTTCTTTGTTACAAAAGCAGAACACTCCAAATATTTCAAGGAGGGCGAATTGTGCAAAGGAAGCTCTCAATCAAATTACCGTTTCTTCACCATAAACGCAAAAGAAACGCCGGAAAAGCAGTTTACTGTAAGTATAACCGATGACGACTGTAAAATTTCTTCTGCCGATGCAACGGCACTTTTCGATGGAAAAGCAGAAAGCGATTCGGAATTACACGCAAGAAACAAAGCACTTGGCAATGTTACCATAACCTGCACTGCTACATTTAATGATGGAACACAGAAATCTGTAAACATCAAAGTAAAACACCAGAAATTAACAGGAGCACAAACAGACAGCTCTAAATTTGAGAAAGATAAAAAATATATCTTTGTTACCTTTGAGGTAGAAGAATAGAAAAAGAAGTTCCTTCGTGCAGAGACGAGATAACGCTTTGCGTTATAGTCTCTCATGAAGGAACTTCTTTTTCTAACTGGACAAGTGGATTAATACGCTGCCTGATTTGTGCGGGTAACAAATAATATTCTTCCTGCAATAAGTCTTTTTTTATTTCAAAAAATATTTTCCCGTATTTCTCTTCATCTAAATTTCTTTGCAATATAAATATTATCTTCTCCGGTTTTGACACTAATTGGGTAATTGGAGTAGTAATCAATGTTGTGGGCATTGGAAGTTTGGTTTTATCAACAATATTTGTGCCTTTTAAAGAAATTCTATGATCATATCCAACGACACCTGAACTATTACCTATCGCCATCTCAAAATCATTATTTTTTGTCACCAAATCCTTTTCTCCGATTTTATAACACTTGCTATTTTTCAAATCCAACAATTGGTTCAAAACCGATACCTTCGAATACATATTAGATACTGAATGAACAGGTGAGCAATCTTCCCTTTTTATTTTTCCTTCTAAACATGCTTGATAAAATTCCGCAGCACCTAATGTTTGACTCTTAACTCCGGCAAGATGCATGAAATTGTATTTATGCGCAAAAACCTCATACGCCTCATATGGTTTGTTTTTTCCACCGCTAAATATAAGCAACAATGCACTTTCCGCATACTTTGAATAAATTTTTGCGCCTAAATGTAATTGTGCTAATAACTGTAAATCTGTTAAATGCTTTACTTTTCGTGTTTGGTATTTCATTTATCCCCTTTAGATTAAAAGAGAAATCTTTATACAAAAATATAAAGATTTCCCTTCTCAACTGACATATTAACTGGTTTCATTCTGGTGCTTGCCACCATATAATCAGGCTTTTCACCCGACTTGATAGATTATCCTCATATTAGAGTAAACGCAAAGTTGTTATCGCTGCCAGTACAGCGGAGGTAAACTCCTTATACCTCGTATCCTATTGATATAGGAGAAAGGAACTTCCTTTCTGGTACTATTATTATATACCAATTTTTAAAAACATACAACAACTACTTTACGATTTTTTATCGTATTTGTACTTATTCTTTTTTTTCGGCTTTTTGCCACAGTTTGCACAATCACCATGGCATCCGGAACACATCGAGGAACCACGGTCATGCGCCACATAAGTAATCACAAAGATAGCCGCAACCACAATTAATACAAGAATCAGAACACTAATTGGATTCAAACCAATCCCTCCTTATTTGGCAGCGTTCAGCACAGCAAAATAAGCTGATTTCGCTGCATAGTCTGCTCCAAAGAGCAATGGATAACTCGTTTCTCCTTTGAAATCAGACAACCAGGAATCTCCATCGGTAAGTCCCCAGAAGGTAACACCGGTAATATTGATTTTCTGATTTCTTCTGCTGTCTACCAGCATGTTAAATAATGACTGGTATTTTGTCGCTACACTTTTCTGGTCAGCTGCTGTCCGGAATGTATTATGAATATCTAACTCCGTCAACTGAATTTCAATCTTGCCCGGATCAATCTGGTTGTACTTCTGAATTGCTACCTTTACCGCAGCAATTGTCGGACTTGTCATGGAGTAATGAGACTGCATACCAACGCCGTCACACAAGCCTTTGTCATACAAGTCTTTTACCACCTGATAAATACGGTCTCTTTTTGCCGCTGCATACTCATTGTAATCGTTTAAGAAAAGTTTCACATCTTTATCTGCATATTTACGGGCAAAAGTAAACGCATCTGTCACATAGCCGGCATCACCATATACTTTATACCAGTTGGATGATGTGCGCATCGTACCATCATCATTGACCGCCTCATTTACAACATCCCATGCATAGACAACACCCGGATAATTTTCCTGGCAGTATGTGAGAACCTTCTTAATATAGCTTTCCATTCGTTGACGCATCACATCCTTAGAAACAAGTGACTTGTCAACATTATAATCTTTATGGAAGAACCATTCCGGCGTCTGACTGTGCCATACAAGCGTATGTCCACGCAGTTTTAATCCGTTATCACTGGCAAGTTTCAATACTTTCTGAAGAATTTCTTCATTAATCAAAACATTGGTGTCGGTTCCGCGTGTCTGATTTTCTTTGCTCAGAAGTGACTCCGGTTTCATCTGATTTTCCATTGTAATCGAATTAAACTGATTGGTAATCAGTGCCTTCGCTTTTGCGTAGGCTCCGGCTCCCTCAAGCTGCCACGTATTCACCGCTGCACCAATCTTAAAATCTTTAATGTAAGCGGTCTTTAACGTATCACTAAGCACCGGTGCTTTTACCGTAACTTTTACCTTGACGCGCTTGCCGCTGTAGGTCTTTGCACGAACCGTCGTTTTTCCGACATACTGACCGGTTACAACACCTTTGCTTGTAACGGTAGCCACTTCCGGATTGTAAGACTTCCACATCACTTTGTCGTTTGATTTCTTTGGTGAAACTACACCGGTCAATTTCACAGAATCAAATTTATTTAAAACAATGGAATTGACACTCTTTTTGTCTTCGTCCACAATACGAAGTTTCTTTGCCCCCTGCAAAACCGTAACACGGCACTTTAATTTCTTCTTTTTCCCACGGTAGGAAACGGTTGCTGTTATGGTTGCTTTTCCTTTTTTCTTTGCCTTCACTTTACCACGTGAAGAAACACTCGCAATCTTTTTCTTGGATGAACTCCAACGCACCTTTGCCTTTCCTTTATTTTTCACCTTCAGCGTAACCGATTTTCCGGTTGCCAAGGTAACCGATTTCACATTTAATTTTCCCTTTACAGACGCCTGTGCCTGTTCTGATGCTGTCAGCCCTGCCGCTTCAAACATCATTACTCCGGCAAGCACATAAGCTATTGCTTTTTTCACCTTCATCTACCTCACTTCTTATTTATTTTATTCTTCAGAGCCGGCGAAATTTCATATAAAAATGGTGACGGCTCCGCCTCTTTATGGAAACGCTCTTTCACAAATGACAGATGCAAATATGTTTTTGCACGTGTCATTGCCACGTAAAGCATACGTCTTTCTTCTTCTAAATTTCCCTCTTGAACAGCCTTGCGGTACGGTACAATATCCTCATTTAATGTCGGCACAAACACAACCGGAAATTCCAAGCCTTTGGAGGCGTGCATCGTCATCAATGAAACACCTGGTTCTTCTTTGACCTGCTGCTTCTTCTGCTCCTGCCGCATTTCCTCCAGCGTATCCCCGTAATTTTCCACAAAAGAAAGGAACTCCGGAATGCTCTTTTTGTCGCGTGCCATCTCCTGCATTTCATCCAGCACATCAAACCAGTCATCGGCATTTACATTTCTCTCATCGGCATAAGTCTTCAAAAATTCATCGTAACCAATGCCTTTTCGTATAAAATGAATTGCCGCATAGGGTGAAAGCGATGCCAGATTTTTTAAATCATACTCAAAATTCCAGATTCGCTCTTCCATCCACTCCTGATTTTTCACTGCATAATAGGCACGGAGTTTATCAAAACTTACTTCTGGTTCTGTAAAAGCCGTACGGCTTAAGTATCTGACCGGGCGGTTTGCAATCTTTAAAAATTTCTCACGGCTCCGGTTTCCAAGTGCAAGCTGCAAATAGCACATAATATCTTTTGCCATCCAAGTATCAAATAAATTCGGAAGATTTTCCCGCATGGTAAATGGAACTCCATGTTCCATCAGTTTCCCGGCTAGCAAACGCATCTGCATATTCGTCCGAAATAACACCGCCATCTCCTGATACGCAATGCCTTCTTTCTGATACATCTGTATCTGTGCCACAATCTTCTCGGCTTCATCCGGTAAATTCTCGCATTTTTTCATATGCACCGGCTGTTCCTTGCCCTTGTTTGCAACAATATGTTTTTCGTACCGTTCATTATTTTTTCCAATCAGCCGTTCTGCCGCTTTCATAATCTCATCCGAACAACGGTAATTTACACCAAGCACAATCTGTTTTGTGTCCGGGAAGCGTTTCGGGAAAGAAAGCATGATACCCGGCTTAGCACCGCGGAATCCATAGATTGACTGGTCATCATCCCCGACAATAAACAGATTATTCTCCGGTTCTGCCAACATACAAACCGTCTCGTACTGCAAACGGTTGATATCCTGAAATTCATCAATCAGTAAATACCGAAACTGTGCCTGCCAGCGTCTGCGGATATCTTCTCTCTCTTTTAGAAGCTGATATGTATATACTACCATATCATCAAAATCAAGACAACGGTGTCTTTGTAGTTTTTCCTGATATCCCCGGTACATTTTCTGAAAAATTTCAGCGGAACACGCCGAGGAAAAATAACAGTCTATTTCGATTCCTTCCCCTTTTACACGGCTGATTTCTTTTTCAATATCGGAAAGAAATTCTTTTTTATCGTCCACCTCGTATCCGGTTTCATTGAGTGTTTCTTCCAGAAAACGGTATTTTAATGCCGGAGTTGCAATGTCTTTTACCTCATAATGATACGCCAGCCGCAAAATCTGAAAAAAAACAGAATGGAACGTTCCAAATCTGACTGGCAGACGCTGTCCACCTGTCAGCATTTCAAAACGTTCCTTCATCTCCACTGCCGCTGCTTTTGAAAATGTTACAACAAGAATTTGTTCCGGCTTGACTCCATATTCATCAATCAATGCTTTCACACGATTGGTAATAACATAGGTTTTTCCTGCACCGGGACCCGCTAATACCATAGCAGGTCCATCTCGGTGCATAATTGCCTCTTCTTGTTCTTTATTGCACTCCATTAAGCAACTCAATTCCTTTTCTAATTCGCTTTAATGACTCTTCTTTTCCAAGAATGTCCATAATCTCATAAGCACCACCCGGTGTCATCTGTTTACCGGAAACCGCTGTACGAAGCGGCCACAGTGCCAATCCATTCTTACATTCTTTTTCAGCCACATAATCTTTTACTACTTTTTCTACATTCTCAAATGAGAAATCCGGTAATGCTTCTAATCGTGGCAGCATCTCGTTCAATACTTCCAATGAATTTTCACTGTTTGTTTTCATTTTCTTATGAGTGTACATCGCCACATCATATTCCGGCAATTCTTCAAAGAAATCAATCTTCTCTGTAATATCCGGGAATACTTCAATTCGTGTTTTTACCAAATCCGCAATTTTTTTCAAATCCAAATCTTTGGTAATCACTTTTTTGATAATCGGAAGTGCATGTTCATAATACGCATCATCGGACATCGCCTTGATATATTCACCATTCATCCAGCGAAGTTTCACAATATCAAATACTGCCGGTGATTTATTAATTCTATGATAGTCAAACACTTCTTCCAATTCTTTCAAGCTGAAAATCTCACGGTCATCCGCCGGACTCCAGCCAAGTAAGGCAACATAGTTTACAATTGCTTCCGGCAGAAAACCAAGTTCTACCAAATCCTCAAAGGAAGAATCACCACGGCGTTTGGATAACTTTTTATGCTCCTCATCCGTAATAATCGGACAATGAATATAGGCCGGCACTTCCCATCCAAAAGCCTCATACAGGCGATTGTACTTCGGTGCGGAAGACAGATACTCATTTCCACGGACAACATGTGTAATCTCCATCAAATGGTCGTCAATTACATTGGCAAAGTTATAGGTTGGATAACCATCTGACTTAATCAGAATCATATCATCCAATTCATCATTTGGTGCTGTAATTTTTCCATAAATTACATCATCAAAGGATGTTTCTCCTTCCGTCGGGTTGTTCTGGCGGATAACATACGGCACACCCGCTGCCAGATTTGCCTCAATTTCCTCTTTGGTCAAGTGAAGACAATGTTTGTCGTACTTTGCAGCCTTTTCCCCTCTTGCTTCTGCTTCATCATGAAGTTTCTGCAGTCTTTCCTTTGTACAAAAACAGTAATAAGCCTCTCCTTTTTCTACGAGTTTTTTCGCATACTCAAGATAAATACCGGTTTTTACACGCTCGCTCTGTACATAAGGGCCATAGCCGCCATCTTTGTCCGGACCTTCGTCATGCTTAAGTCCTGCCTGGTCCATCGTTTTATAAATCAAATCAAGAGCACCTTCAACATAACGCTCCTGATCGGTATCCTCAATACGTAGAAGGAAATCTCCGCCTTCATGTTTTGCAATCAAGTACTCATATAACGCTGTTCTTAAATTGCCTACATGCATTTTACCGGTCGGGCTCGGTGCATATCTTGTTCTAATTTTTTTACTCATTGTCTTCGTTCTCCTTTAATCTTATTACATCTGGTCTAAATATGCTTTCAGACACGCAACGGTGCCATCAATTCCGCACAAGTCACTACGGATAGCAAAATCATAATTAAGCACGTTATCCCAGCGTTCACCAGAGTGATACTTATAATAGTTCGCTCTGCTTTTATCTTTTTTCATAACCATTTCTGCTGATTTTTCTTTCGGAATTCCCTCTACCTCAATCGCACGTTTAATGCGGAAATCGAGTGTTGCGCGAATAAACAGATTGACTACATTTTCCTGATTTTTCAAAATGTAATCCGCACATCTGCCAACAATTACGCAAGGACCTTCTTTTGCTACATTGCGAATCACCTTCGACTGCGCTAAGAAAATACGGTCATCTAACGACAAACCGGAAAATCCGACATCCTGACTGGAAAATACATTCATTCCCATCGCAATGGAATAAAGCAGACTGTTGCTTGCTTTATCCTCTGCGCGCTCAAAAGCCGCCTCTGCAAAACCGGTGTCTTTTGCCGCACGGGAAATGATTTCATTATCGTAAAATGGAATTCCATAAGCCTCTGCTAACTTCTTTCCGATTTCTCTTCCCCCACTACCAAACTGTCTTGTAATCGTAATCACTTTATTCATGATAATCCCCGCCTTTCTGTAAAAAAAACTCATTTTTTATACTATCTATTTTACCATTTTGGCAGAGATTCGCAAGCGGTTTTTGTGCTTTAGGGACTTATATTCTGTTAAAAAAAGTTATCAATTCCGTCCGCAATTCCCTTGACAATCTTCTTCTGATAAGAAGCTTTTGCCATCTTTCTGTCCTCGCTTGGATTACTCATAAAGCCCATTTCCACAATTGTAACCGGAACTTTACACCAGTTGATGCCTGTCATACTGTTCGTATACATAACACCGCGGTTCTTTGCTCCTGTCGTTTTACACATAGCTTTTAAAACCTTCTTAGAGAGCTTCTGGCTTGCCTTACGGTTTGCTTTTGTCATGTAACGGTTATTAGATGCCGGTGCTATCGTCAGTGCTCCTTTGACACTCGAACTTCCCGCACTGTTTGCGTGAATTCGGATAAAAGCGTCCGCTTTGTATTTGTTCGCGACTTTAGCACGCTGCACATTTGACATGCGGACATTATTTTTTGTACGCACCATGATTACTTTATAGCCACGATTTACCAATTCTTTCTGTAACTTTTTAGCCACCTGAAGATTCAATTTATATTCCGGCAGATGTGTCACACAGCCACTCGCTCCTCCGGTCACCTTTGCCTTTCTCTGACTTGAGCCCGGTCCAATCGGCTCCGTTGCACTCATCGCACGAGTCTGGTGTCCTGCATCAATTACAATCACTTTCTGTTTTTCTTCTGCCTGTGCTATCTTTGCTGCTCCCGTCGCACAAAGGGATAACAAAAGCACTGCTGACAAACACATAGAAATAATTCGTTTCATCTTGTTCCTCCTATTTTGCTGTTTATCCATTTTCTTAATTTTTTTCGTGATACAAAAGCCTTGTACCGCATAAAAAAGTGTATCATATCACGCCTTATCTGTAAAGAAACATCGACAGCGTATTACGCCACTCATTTTCCTTAAAATAAGAAAATGCTGTACAGCCGATTTCATCGTCTATACAGCATCTATATGACATGCGGAGTATGGGACTTGAACCCACACGCCCTACGAGCACATGATCCTTAGTCATGCCTGTCTGCCAATTCCAGCAACTCCGCATTTTCGCCGACAACCACTGCCAGCGAATAATATATTACCAAAAAACAAAACCAATGTCAATCATTTTCTGAAATAATTTTTATTTGAAAGCATATTGCATAAAAGTGTAAAAGGCACGATCCCAGCACCTGTCATCATGACCGGTTCCTTTTACTTCCAAAAACATATTATTTAATCCAAGCAAATCACACTGATTAACAAATCTTCTTGCACTATCATCCATCATATGGTCCTGCTGTCCGGTGATAAAGAAACACAACTTAATCTGACTGTTCAGACGATTGGCATCCTCTTGTGTCGTTACAAT
>ERZ791734.1423-NODE-1423-length-20248-cov-10.845441_pt1 | contig 20248 bp, 9 predicted proteins | sample MGYA00509953_ERZ791734 | MGnify/ENA primary metagenome ERZ791734 (study PRJEB30046, sample SAMN00792038) | human gut metagenome | study: EMG produced TPA metagenomics assembly of the A metagenome-wide association study of gut microbiota in type 2...
AATAGCCTATGGTAGCATCACCTGTGCAGTCGCTAAAGAGAGGAGCGGTAAGTTCAGTTTGTTCGCCCGTCTCGATGTGCTGGATAGTGACTGACGCAATGCGGTCTCCTTGCATCTTCACGGCTACCGCACGCTGAGAAACATAAAGAGTAATGTTCTTTTCGGCATCTATAAAGTCTTCCTTCTTCCGGTCTTCATAGTAGTCACCCGGTTGGGCATTGCCGGAGCGTTCATGACCGAATTCACGTATCATACGCCCCAATCCCTGATTAGGCCCCATTTCGATGATACCGCCGAGATGTACACGAATCTCTGACGAGTTATTGCCGCCCAATACAGGACGGTCGTTCACTAGTGCTACCTTACAACCTAATCGGGCAGCAGATGCGGCAGCACACATTCCGGCTATTCCCCCTCCTACTACCACAAAGTCGTATTGATGAGCGGGCACCGTCTGTTGTTGTCGCAAGCGGGCACGAAGTGCGGCTGTCTCTGCCGCATCCCAGGTAGCGGGCTGCGTGTTCGCATCGGTCGTTAGGTAAATGGCATCGCAACGACCGTCGAAACCGGTGAGGTCTTTCAGCGCAAGGGTGGTAGTCCCCGCTTTCAATACTGCCTTTCCGGCAAATTGCCATTGCCAGGAATTACCTGTATGTCCTAATGTAGCTTTCAGCAATTTGCCGCCTAAAGCCAGGCGGAACTTTCCGGGGCCCTCGGCATCGGTCCAAGGTGAAGTCCAGTTGTAAGTACGGGCATATACGTAGTAAGTGCCCGCCTGGGGAATGTTGATTTCTGCCGTAGCATCCGCCACAGGGATGCCCATGCCATGTGCCATGAGATAGGGCGAACCCATCTGATCCATGAACTGCTGGTCGAGCACCCAGCCGCCTCGCTGGCTGAAACTTTCAGCTTCGATGAGCAGTTCTTCGGCTACAGCCACAAGGCTACAGGCTACGGCTATGCATGTCAATAAGAATTTTTTCATCACAGTACAGCGTTTTTATGATTATTGTCTACTATCTTCACAGAGGGAACAGATTATCTCGCCATTTTATAAATTTCATTGCCTGCCATCAAAAAAGCACCAACTCCATAAACCTCCGTCATGTCACGAGTCACTTTCTTCGGGTCGGCACCGATTTGCTGCACATAACCCAGTTTCCCATTCGGTTCCACAGCCGAGACTAATGCATTCCAGCCTTTTATCATTACAGGAAGATAAATTTCCTTATCCAATAAACCTTCGTTTATTCCATAAGCAATGGAATAGACAATGAAAGTAGTGCAACTCGTTTCCGGTGATGGATAAGAGGCAGGATCCAAGAGACTGGCATGCCAAAAACCGTCCGGATGCTGCAATCCGGCAACACGTGTAGCCAGTTTTACAAATAATTCCTCATAGAATTTGCGGTTCTTATCTTTCTTGGGCAGTTCCTTTAATATTTCAACCAGACCACCAAGCACCCAACCGTTGCCACGTCCCCAAAAGACTTTCTTGCCATTGGCTTCGCGCTTATCAAAATAACGCCAGTCACGGTAGAACAAGTTTTCTTCTTTATCGAACAGGTAATCATAAGTCGCTTTATACTCACGATTCATAAATTTGATATATTTTTTCTCTCCGGTCAGCATATACAGTTTGGCATATACAGGGGGAGCCATAAAGAGAGCATCACACCAAGTCCAACGTTCCAAGGTCTTTAAGTCTCCCTCCACCAGCTTGAAACTGCCTTCGGACGGATGATTGACAATCCATTCCGTACGGGCGAGCGTAGGGATAATCATTGCTTCGTCTTTGTACTTGCGGTATAAATCCAAAAAGGACTGTGATACAGCGATGTCATCAGCATGGTAAAACCGTTTGTCCGGCTGCCAACAATTCCGCCGCCCGATACGAGTCAGCCACTTATAATATGTATCATCATTGTCTTCTTTTTCAGCCAATTCCGCCCAATCCACCATGCCGACATAAAGAGCACCTTGCGGCCAGTTCAAGTCGTCATGTTCAGGAGCGGGGTGTGGATTGGCAATCTGCCAATCCGCCACCTTTCGCATAATAGACTTTATTTCTGCTTTTTGAAAAGGAATCTCTGTTGCCATTATAAAAACGGAACATAACAGAGACGCTCCCAATAAAAGTGTTTTTTTCATTCTATATTTATTTGTTTATCATTCGGTCATTACAGTTCAACTGTAGCCTTTAAAGGCAATTGACTGGAAGCAGGCCCGACTAAGATCTCAAAGTCTCCTTTTTCCACTACAAAGCGGTGTTGATTCATATCGTAAAAAGAGAATGCATCCTCATCCAGCACAACAGAAACCCGCTTCTTCTCCCCTTTCTTCAAGAATACCTTTTCATATCCTTTCAGTTCTTTCAACGGACGGGGAACAGAAGACTGTATATCATGCACATACACCTGTGCCACTTCCGAAGCATCCATCTTACCTGTATTCTCTATATCAAAGCTAACGGTAACCTGATGCTCACCCGTTTTCTCTGCAGCCATATTACTATAAGCGAAAGTAGTATAGGACAAACCGTAGCCAAACGGATAGAAAGGTTCTTTTCCCGAACGGTCGTATCCACGATAACCGACAAAGACACCTTCGGAATAGTCTACACGCTTAATCTCCGCCTTTAAGTTCTCGTAATAACTGCCGTGCACCGGATTATCTTCCCATTTCCGCTCGATAGAAATCGGTAGCTTTCCACTTGGAGAAATCTTACCGGTCAGGATTTCAGCAATTGCCTGACCACCTTCCTGTCCCGGATACCAGGCCATAAGAATCGCTTTTGCGGCATCATACCAGTTGGTGAAATCCACACCGCCACCAGCGTTCAGTACAACCACAACATTGGGATGCATGGACGCAATCTTCTTGATAAACAATTCCTGATAGCGAAGCAAGGCAAACGGACGGTCAAAGCCTTCGCCTTCGGTATTACTATTGAAACCTGTGCAGAACACAACATTATCCACCTTTGCCAATCCTTGACGAAGTTTCGCCTCATTAAGGCTATAAGCATTAAAACGAATGATGGCCGAAGAAATATTATCAAAGAATTCAATCCGGAAACGGTACTCCTTACCACCCTCAACCGGCAGTTCAACTTCACGGCTAGAGTAGGAATGATTTCCCCAATCTCCTGTAATATGCTTGTCATTCACAAACAGACGATAACCGTCATCACCACCGATATGAAGTTTCAACTGACCGTCAGTTTGTGGCATGTAGCAGGCTGTCCAACGGACAGAGAATCCATCTGTCGGAAAGCCGTCCAAAGGTGCTCCATATCCCCAGTCATAATCAACAGAGGATTCCGTGCGTATTACTTCAGGCTGGCCCGAAAGAGTCTTGTTTTTAAAGTATTCAGCTTTGAAGCCTTTCATCTGACGATTAGCATCAGTATAAAACTCATGGACAATATCTTCATAAATCACATCATCCGTCAATAGTAACAGATTCTTTTTCTTCAATTCCTTCAAGCCTTGAGCCACTGAGACGGTAGAAAAAGGAGTGACAAACCCACTGCCACCACCGGTAGGAATCAAATTTGCATTAGGCCCCATCACGGCTGTCTTCCCTTTCAGCGGGAGCAAGTTTCCTTCATTCTTCAACAGGACTACACCCTCGCGCGCCAGTTCTAAAGCTGTCTGGCGGGAGAAAGGATTATCCTCTGCGATGTTGCTGTCTTTCTGTTCCTTATCCAGCATACCATAAGCAATCAGAGTTTGCAGGATGTGTTGTACTTTCAGGTTGATGGTTTCTTCTGTCACTGTGCCAGTCTTGATAGCAGGCAACAGATTCTCCAAATTCATAAAACGTCCTTTCGGCATTTCGAGGTCAAGTCCGGCGTTAGCAGCGCCTACGGCGGAATATACAGAAGTCCAGTCCGACATCAGAATACCTTTGAAGCCCCAAAGATTGCGCAAGACATCAATATTCAGCCATTTATGTTCGGTGGCATGGACACCGTTCAACAAATTGTAGCTGTTCATTACGGCGCCGACATTGGCTTCCTGTACAGCTTTTCGGAAAGCCGGGAAATAGATTTCCTGCAAAGTACGTTCGTCTATGTCAGAGCTGGCATGGTGGCGGCTCCATTCCTGGTTGTTGGCAGCAAAGTGTTTGATTGTAGCAATGACTCCTTCCGATTGTACTCCCAGGATATATTGTTTCGCCGTTTCACCTGTCAAGTAAGGGTCTTCACCGAAGTATTCAAAGTTACGGCCGCACAATGGAGCACGATAGATATTCACGCCCGGACCAAGCAGAATATTAACTCCTCTTGCCTTGGCGTCCTGTCCCAAGCCTTGCCCTAACTTATAAAGTAATTCCCGGTTCCAAGTAGAAGCGGAAAGTATTCCGGAAGGATATAAAGTGCTCTTGGGAGCATGATTACGAATTCCCTGCGGCCCGTCAGCCAACTTGATTTCAGGTATTCCCAAACGGGGAATGGCACGCAGAGAAAAACTGGTATATCCGGAGATATACTCTATTTTCTCTTGCAAAGTCATTTTTGTTACAATGTCCTTCGCACGTTGTTCGACTTGGGGAGTGATTGTCTGTGCACAGGTTAATATACTCCATGCAAGCATACATAAACCTATGCCTCCTATTTTCTTTTTCATGGTGATTCTGTGTTAATATAGCATGTGTAAAAAACCAACTTAGCTATCAGCTCTTCACACACTTTTGTTCTTTACATTTTTAGTCTATCAGTTCTATTTTAACGGTCTTTCCTTGTACCAGAATATGATATTCGCCGGCTTCAAGGAAGCGTTTACCATCCTCATTGACAAAACCGAAATCACGTTCCAGGTCGATGTCGAAACGGAAAGTCTTCGTTTCGCCGGCTTTGATAAGTTGTTTCTCAAAGTGTTTCAGTTCTTTCACCGGACGGGTGATAGAGCAATAAGGATCGGAAATAAACCAATGAACAGTCTCTGCTCCGTCGCGGGAACCGGTGTTGGTGACGGTCACTTCTGCTGACAGTTTATCGCCACGCTTCACCTTAGTGGCAGAAGGGGTAACAGTGCCATACTTAAATTCGGTATAACTTAATCCATGCCCGAACGGATATAACGGATCGCTTGTTATATCTTTATAAAATCCCTGATGTCCGCGTCCGCTCTTGCGGCGATTATAATAAATAGGAATTTGTCCTGTGGAGTAAGGGAACGTCATGGCTAGTTTACCGGAAGGGTTGATACGTCCGGATAAAATTCCTGCCATTGAACGCGCACCATTTATTCCCGGTTGCCATATCTCCAATATAGCATCACAAAGAGGTTCCATGCGATTTAACTCCAAGGGACGTCCATTAGAAAGCACCAATATAACAGGTTTACCAGCCTCCTTTAGTTCTTTCACCAATTCTTCCTGAATCTGTGGCAAAGCAATCGTAGAACGGGAAGCATTCTCACCACTCCAGGTAAGCATCTCGCCCAAACAAACAATGACTACATCAGACCAACGAGCAACGTCCAATGCGCCAGCAAAACCTGAACGGTCATTGCCCTGCGGTTTGCATCCCATTGCATAACGTAATTCGGCGTCTCCTCCAAACTCGGCAGTCAACCCATCATAGAGCATTTCCACATCCGTATCTTTTCCATGTCCGCACCAGGAACCCAATAAGTCCCAACCATTTTTTGCCATTGGACCTACTACGGCAATCTTTTTTTTGTTTGTAAGTGGTAATATCTGATTGTCATTTTTCAACAACACCATTGATTCTGCTGCTAGTTGAGCGGCCACAGCCATACTTTGCGGACGGAAAAAACGATCCTTCTCATTAGTAACCGGAGTATAAGGACGTTCGAACAAACCCAGACGGAATTTTACACGCAATACTCGACGGACTGATTCGTCAACTTGTGCCATTGTTACCTTACCTTCCTCTACAAGCTCTTTCAGATGACGATCGTAGGCATGAGACATCATATCCATTTCAAGCCCCGCATTAAAAGCATACCGAGCAGCATCTTTCTTTGTAGCGGCCAATCCCTGATTCTTTAACTGTTCCACAGCCCCCCAGTCAGACACAATGAACCCGTCATGTTTCCAGCGTTTCTTTAATATCTCGGTCATGATATAAGGATTAGCTGACCCGGGTACTCCACTGATGTCATTGAAAGAACTCATCAAAGTGGCCGCACCAGCTTTCACTCCCATCTCATAGGGCAGTAGATAAGTATCCCAAAGAGTTTGAGCTGAAATTTCGGTATAAACATAATCTCGCCCAGCCTCCGAAGCACCATAACCTACATAGTGTTTCAGACAAGCAGCCATACGGTTCTCTGCTGACATATCATCTCCCTGATACCCACGCACCGAAGCAACGGCAAACACTCCATTTGTATAAGGATCTTCACCATATCCTTCGGCTACACGTCCCCATCGAGGATCACGTGCCACGTCGATCATGGGAGAAAAAGTCCAATCAACCCCAGACATGCGGGCTTCTTGTGCAGATACCGCACATGCCTGTTCTACCAATCCCGGATTCCATGAACAGGCCTGCCCCAACGAAATAGGATATATGGTGCGAAATCCATGAATAGCATCGTAGCCAAAAATGATGGGAATGCCCAAACGAGATTCTTCCATCGCTTTTTTCTGCATACTATTACGCAACTCTGGATTTATATCAAAGTAAATCAAAGAACCAATCTCTGACGGTACTTTTTTCACTTCTTCGCCAACATTATTCACATTGTTATTTCGTCCCAATGTATATTGGTTTAGCTGCAAAACCTTTTCCTCCAATGTCATACGCGATATTAAATCATCAATACGTTTTTCAATTGGAGCTTTGGCATCCTTATACAAAGGAATACTCTTTTTATCTTTTGACGAAAGAGAATGTGTGACTCCCAATAGGCACAATCCCAAAATCAAAACTTTTTTTCTCATCAATGTTTTCGTCAGTTAATTATTATTTCTATTTTTCAGATGTATATCAAACAATACGTAAGCAGATACTTATTCCAGCCATTCCATGCACTTATCATTTAACTAAGTACCAGACACTTACAATCAGTTCATTGGAGATATATGCCCAACGAACCGGAGAACTATGACCTGCCAATACATTCATTTCCAACAATTAATGTATCTCGTAGCAATTGACTATGACTTACCGAGCGGTAACTTCAAATAACTTCAACCATCCGGCAGATGTTACATTGTTCTTTACAGCAAGGTGAATTCCAATCTCATTCTGCTTTGCCGTGTCAACAATCCCAACAGCCCACATGTATTTACCTGCCTCCACGCCTTCAATCCGGGTTGTAAACGTATATGATTTAGCCGTACCTTTCACCCAATCACAAGCTTCCGGTTCTCCATCAACAAATACATACTTCGGTTTATCATTCTTGGTGTCCAATAAAGCAAAAGCCACTTTATATTTATTCTTCCACTGGGGAATATTCGTCGGACAATATCCCCAACCAAAATTATTCCAACGGTGCGCTATTTCAATCTGTTTACCATTAGAGATAGTTGTAGGCAAAGAAATTCTGTCCGGAAATAAACGGTAGCTTCCTTCTGTACAGAATTGTTTAACTAATTGGAAAGCTTCATTAAACCATGAATAAGTTTCTCCATTGCGAAAGTCTGAATTATAGCGTAAATCCATCATATTGACGCAGGCTGTTTTAGCCTCATCAAACTCACCCTGACGTACTTCTGCATAATTGGCATATCCATCTCCCTGAATCGAGTTTCCATGAGAATTTTTCACCCAGCCACCTTCCATTACTACAGGAACGAGATACTTCCACTTGGCTATAAAATTGCGTTCCCAAGTAGAATAATAAGTTTTCATACCAAACGCATCGTGACGTAATGAATATCCTTTAGCTACTGCTTTTCCTATTAATCTTTCAGTATCTTTATCATAATTATTGCCGTCCCATTCCTTACTTGTACCTATCCAACGATGATAATTTACAAACACAGGAACTTTATCAAATACTTGAGAATATAAATCTGTCACCCAATCGAAAACAGCCTCACGAGTCGGCAGCTCCGGTTTTCCCAACTCACGCACCTGATAGTACCATACACTATGATACTCTCCCCATTTTCCAAATCCTGAACCACTTACAAACTGTACTTTGTCGGGATCATTAAAATCCTTAGCCAAAGCCCTGATAAATTTCTCATAATATTTCTGGAAAATAGGATCATCCGGATAGGGAGACCATACTTTTACTGAACCTGTTTGTGTTTCATATCCTTTCGCGCCAGCCTCTTTTACAAAATTCGGAGTAAAATTATAGTGCTTATCACGGCTATCCACCACAAAAGTAAAGGCCAATTTCATATTTCTTTGCTTAGCTCCCTCTATCAACATCTTCAGTCGCTTAGCCGAAGGGGTATCACAATCGGAGTTCCATGCATATTTTCCTTCTTCAGGATTAAAATCAGCCCAGGCACCACGAAGGTATAAGGTATTTGCATAATCAGAGACCTTTACAGTGCCTTCCGATGACGGGAAATTATCATAATCCTGCCAGAATGTGGAAGATAAACCATCACCAATACCCGCATATAATACCCATCCGGAAAGAGGATTATGCAAAATGATATTTCGATTCTGCTTTACCGTGACAATGCTGTTTCCAGGAATAGAAGTATCTTCTACCAAACCATCATCACCATTACCACCTCCCTCTTCATCATTATCACTGCCGCAAGCGACTAATGATATAGCCATAGAAAAAATAAGCCCACAACTTATTTTTCTCAAACTGCACATATTTTGAAAATTAATCTTCATACCTATAGCTCTTATTTTTTTATGCTTACTTTCGACAATTTTAACCAGCCCGAATCCAATATATCCCCTTTGGCGGCAATATCCAGCCCTATGAGATCTTTATTACTCCGGTCAACCAGGCCCACAGCCCAAACATAAGTACCCGTTTCAACTTTGGACATATCCGGCTCAAATACATATTCAGCGGGACTTCCTTTTATCCACTTGGATAAATCTGTATTCGTATCCACAAATGTATATCGCACCTCATTCGTTTCAGAATCGAGCAAAGCGAAAGCTACTTTATATTTTTGATTCCATTGCGGAATATTAGTAGGACAGTACCCCCATCCCATATTGTTCCAGCAATGTTTAATAGTCGGAGTTCCTTTTTTAGAGACTTCTAACGGTAAAGAGATCTCACTGGGGTAGAGCCTATACCCGCCTTCCCGAAGGAATCGGCGTACTAAATCAAAAGCATCTTTAAACCAAGACTCTGTATCGCCAAAACGGAAATCCATCATATTGACATGTGCCTCTTTGCTGTCATCAAACTCACCGCGTCTTACGTCCTCGTGTGAATCCTTGCGATATCCTCTAGGATCCTGCCAATAACTATGTGATTTGACAATCCAGCCACCTTCCATAATAATGGGGCAGATATTACGATATTTTTTTGCGAACCTACGCTCCCAACTGCCATAATAGGTTGTCATGCCAAATGCATCATGACGCAATGAATATCCTTTCTTGATTGCTTCTTCCAACATTTCTTCACTGTCAGCAGCAAAATGTTCATCATCTACCCAATCTTTTCCCGCACCAATCCATCTATGGTAGTTAATTACTACTGGAACTTTATCAAAAGCTTGAGAATATATATCTGTCACCCAATCGAAAACTGCTTTCTTTGGAGTATCATCACCTGTTGAATAAATCATTGTATGATATTCTCCCCATTTCCCAAGTCCGAATCCATCTATAAATTCAACCTTCGAAGGATCGTTGAAATCTTTAGCCAGAGCCTTCACAAATTTAGTATAGTACTTCTGAAAAACAGGATCGTCAGAATAAGGTGACCATTTACCTTTATTCATAAATCCTTTTGCACCGGCATCTTTTACAAATTGAGGAGTAAATTCTGTTCTCTTATCACGACTGTCAACTACAACACGAAATGCCAAACGCATATTCCGCTGATAAGCTCCTTCAATATATGCTTTTAAATTAGAATCAATTTTCCAACCATATACATCTTCCTGTGGATTAAACTCTGTCCAACTAGCGCGAATATAAAGCGTATGAGCATAATCTGTCACACTAACATTGTGTCCTAGTTCAGGAATATACATATGGTCATACTGTGCCCAAAAATCTGCAGCATCCACTCCCATACTTGCATAGAGCACCCATCCTGTAAGCGGGTTATGAAGAATACGCAAAGAATCAGGCTGAATCGTAACTATGTTATTCTCCGGTAGTTCCTTATCAAATGAAACGGCTGAATTCTCGTCTCCGAAAACAGGAGATAAAAGGAACATAAACAGACAAAGAGACACAATTACTCTATAATAACTAATCTTTCTTATAACCATACTACTAATTGTTTTTTAAAGAGTGCTATATCATTGTTCTCTTTATTCATATAAAAATCACGAGATTGATATAGCACTCTTAATTTTATCCTGCTTGATTATCTCTTATCAAAGAATACTGTCAGTTCTTTAATATCTAATTCTATGTAATTAACTCCTACAGGTACACTAAAGAAGGCATAGCGGTTATGAGATTGCCCTCCGACTACAGTCTGTTTCTGATTGTAGTCACTCTCTGCAATATCAAGGCAACCGTCATAAGATCCTCTGATGGCATCTGCTGTTGAACCAAAGGTATAGCAACCTGCACTTTGCGGTCCGACTTTAAAGTTCAATCCACCCGGATGTGCATTTCCATCTTTGTCTTTAATGGAATTCTTTCTGGGTAACTCCGCTCCTTTGTATATAAACAAATAAGGATTTGCCAAACTAGGTGTCATAGAATGAGCCATAGTGAATCCTGTATCACCAGTGCCATCTTTAGCCCATCCATCGTATGGTCCCCAAATAAAGACTCTTTCAATAGTGGTAGTCATCGTATTATTATTCCATGTCCACGAAACAACCATTGGTTTAGGATCTGTTTCGGGGGAGTAAATCGTAACCTTTTTAGTATTTATGTTAATCACAACACGATAGACACCCGCAGTCTTGATATTCCAATGATAAGCAAGTGCAGCTGCTTCCGGACTCATTGTCGAGATATTCATTGCTGTACCATCTGTAAAATCGCCCGATTCTTCGGGAGCAATAGCCATATCTTTCTGTCCATTAAACAAGATCGGGAAATAAATAGTACCAGGTTGCAGTTCTGCATGGAACGCATATTGATTTTCATCTTCTATCGTGCGAGTCATCTCTACATCTGCACTAACACAAGTTCCGGCAATATAGATTTTATCAGCTTCTATAAAATTACTAGCCAAACCTATAGTAACGGTACGTGTTTCAAAATCTACCACTACACGATACTGCCCATCTTCAGGAATCACCCAATATCCAGCATTATCTATCCCCTTAATTTTAGCTTCCATTGCTCCATCAGTAATCTGTTGTTCTGCAGCAACTGGTGAGATGGCATTAATCTTATTTTCATCTTTCCAAACAATCGGGAAGTGAAGATTACCTGCCTTCAAGTCACAAATGGAAACATAACGCTTCGGCTGACTTTCCATTGGCAAGATTTCAATATCTTCACCATCAACAGCTGTGCCTGACATATAAAGATGGTCTGCTACAAAAGTCTTTTCAGAATACATCTTTACTTTTATAGTAACTGTAGAAACTTCCGGTTTTACAAACTTAGGCCCTTCTACAGAACCGATAATACGGGCTTGTAACTTTACTAAATCACCAGGCTGCTGCTTCCACTTTGACACCAATAAACTCTGCAATTCTTTATGAGTATAACTTTTAGAAAAATCATCATCAATATACTCCCTTATCATTGTGTTTGTTCCAAAACTGTTATTTTCCAGATCCATTTTATAAAGATAGGAAATATAATAGTCAGAGCCTATTGGGTCAGCTTCCGTCCAGTTTAACGTCAATGCAACCTCATCCGGGGTATCTTCCTTGAGTTCTATTTCATAATCAGAAGGAGTAAGAACTAAACTTGTACGATTGTCGAGCGAATTAGTAGCATCGTCATCATCATTGCATGCTACTATGAAACACGAAGCAAGTGTCAGGAAGAAGAACCGTAAAAGGTTCTTCTTAAATATATATCCGTTTTTCATATCTATATTCAATATATTAATATTATAACTATTTATTGGTTTCCGACGGTCCAGTCAGGAGTTTGTACCAAATTCCAATTCTTATCAATATCGTCCTGTGGAATAGGCCACCAATAGCTTATAAACTTACGTGTCTGATATACTGTACGAGTATAATATTTATTTCTATAGTCCGCATCGGATACTTTAATATAAGCATTCATGCCATAAAAATCACCATCCAATACTTTCTCGGCTAATTTCCAGCGACGCAGATCATTAAAACGAAGTCCAGATTCACAATTCAATTCCACACGCCTTTCTTGACGAATTAACTCGCGCATTTCTACAGGATCTGATGGGGCTGTTATCTTGCCTTCTTCAGCTGAAACACTATATTCGGGAATACCCGCACGCTCACGAATCAAATTGACATATTTCAGAATCTCTTTTTGATTGGCAGTATAAGTGCCCTTCTCAATGCTATATTCATTCAACGCCTCAGCATAACTTAAATAGATCTCTGCTAAACGACATAATGCACCATGACGGTTTTTATAATCTCCACTACCTTCTTTGGGATTTGCAGATGGATCTACTCTCTTACGTACCAGATAGCCGCTCCATGGAGCGTCATGAGAAGGACCACCGTCTTTACCATCCATATAGAAATCTGTATTTCTCTTACCACCAATATGCCATTGTTCGTTATGCAGTACTGAAATATAAAAACGAGGCTCGCGGTCACAATACATTTTATAGGTATTGGCATCTACAACTACATTTTCATCTTTATTACGATCTCCTTCTGAAGACCCATACTGCCACTTTGTAGAATAGGTCTCTTTTTGCGTACTAAAGCCTGTCTCTGAATAATTAGCATCAGGGTTAACTTTAGGAGAACCATCCGAATTATAACCTATAATAGGTCTTTGACCGTTTCTCATGAAAAAAGCATCAACCAAAGATTGGGTTATTCCGATCGCTCCCACTCCATTAATACCCAAACCACGTGGAATACAGTTTTTATCATACCATCCACCAGAATCCATTGTGCGAACAAACAGTAATTCTCTGTTAGCTTCGTTCCATCTCTTCATCACTGCATTCTGATAAGAAAGAAAAGGATCAATATCACCGTTATCCAAATATTCATAATGCAAATGATAGCCAGCGGCTTCCGCCTCATCGATAACCAGTTTACAAGCATCTACTGCTCTTTTCCATCGTTCCGGATCATGTGCAGAATTAAAGATAGGGGTTCCATCAATGTTTTTTATATTCGCCAATGCAGGATTACCATTCACCAAGTCGCTAGCAGCAAATAATAACATACGAGCACGCATTGCCAAACATCCAACAGAAGTCACACGGCCATATTTCTTATCTTCAGTTTGAGTGGCAGGCAATTGTTTTGAAGCTTCCAGCATTTCTTGATCTGCCCAATCAATTACATTATAAAACGGCTCTTGTTTCAACATCAGATCATCAGCCGAAGTACTTTCACTAGCCTCGCGAATAATAGGAACTGAACCATAAGCTATAGCCATCATAGAATTATAATAAGCTATAAAGAAACGGCATTCAGCTTTCATAAAGTCTACTTCTTCAGCCGGTACAGCCTCCAATGGGTGAGCATGTTTTATAAACAAATAAGCAGAACGAATATATTTGGGATAAGTATTCCAATAAGCAATTACCCCGGGATTGTCTGCTGTCCAGTTACCTTTTTGATATTGAATGGCTTTAAATCCTTGCGCTTCCCAACCAACTGAAGGAATCAGTTCATCAGCTATGGCATCCGGACCATCATAAGTATAATATTCGGGCAGGCCGCGATAAATATATGCCAGCCAACGTTCCATATTCTTTTTATTCTCAAATACTGATTCTAAATCCAACTGGTCATCCGGTTGCTTATCCAGATAATCAGAACAAGAAGAAAAAGTAAATGTCGTAATAATACTTAGTACTATAAATTTTAATATGCTATTTTTCATATGCGCTATTATTAGAATTTAATTTCAAAACCTGCAGATAACGATTTCATAATTGGGTACGCAGCCCCTGTAGTATTTTCGACTTCCGGATCCCACAAATCAAATTTTGAGAATGTTAAAAGATTTGTTCCTCTCACGAAAAGACGAATGCCTGATATAACTGTAGTATTTCTCCACAAATTCTTTGGTAAGGAATAACCAAGTTCAATGTTTTTTAAACGTAAAAAACTCATATTCCGCAGCCACCATGTAGATGGTTGGTTATTATTACTATTTATACCGTCATCCAATCGCGGATAAAATACGTTCTGACTTGGGTTGTCTACAGTCCAACGATCATTTGCATTAGTAAACATATTGCCTGTCACTCCTCTATTGGCACCCGGAATAATGCTTGATCCTAAAATATTCCAACTACGACCTATTCCTTGAAAGAGAGCTCCAAAATCTAGATCCTTATATTTCATATTCAGTCCAAAGCCATATACTATCTCCGGATCTTTTGTTCCTCCGATTGGCGATTTATCAAATACGTCCACTTTACCATCACCATTGACATCCCTGTATCTGATATCTCCCGGGCGGAGTTTGCTTACAAAACTTTGAGTCGGAATTCCTTCTTTCAGTTTACCTGTACTTACGTCTTCAAAATCGTCTCCTGTAAACAAACCTTCTGCTATATAGCCAGTTAATTGCCCTACCGGATGTCCTGTTTCAGCACGGTTAGTACCAACTACTGCACTAGGTTCATCCTTTTCTGTTATTTCATTATGAGCATAGGTAAATGTTCCCATTAAGCTGACAAATAAGTCTTTGCCAAACTGTTTATTAACATTTAAGGAAACTTCTACACCCTGATTAGTCACTTTTCCAAAATTCTTCCAAGGCTGCTTCATAAATCCAGCCGTCATCGGAACAGACTCACGTGGCATAAATATATCTTTACGGCGTTCGTCGAAATAATCTAATTGCAAATCAATCATACCATTCAGGAAACCTAGCTCAACCCCCAAATTCATCTTATTAACAATCTCCCACGTCAAATCTTGTACAGCAAACTCACCTTCCGCCATACCAGTTAAACCATAACTACTATCCAATCCCCATTTATACATGTTTAATGTATCATAGTCATCGGTAATTGTAGAAAGGTACGCAAAACGGCGTCCACCTAAATTAGCATTACCTACCTGACCATAAGACGCACGCAATTTCAATTTAGATATGACCTTACGCAATGGTTGCATAAATGCCTCTTCCGATACAATCCAGCCAATTGCTCCTGAAGGGAAAAAGCCATAACGTTTACCTTTGGCAAAATTTTCAGAGCCATTATAGCCAAAATTAAATTCACCTACATATTTACCCGAATAGGTATAAGATGCACGTCCTGCCAATCCCTGATTACGGTAAGGCAACTTGCTTCCATCATCATAATTACGACGATTAAACAATAACATTGCAGCAACGGAATGTTTCTCTGCGAATGTACGGTCATAAGACAAAGTTGCTTCCATATATACGCTCTTATTTCCATAGTCACCGCTTTTTGAGTAATCCAGGAAATTAGTACCATTGGATTTTGATGCTATAATCAAATTACCTTCATCATCACGTCCTGTAGCAGGTACATAATAATCCGGTGTCTTTCCACGAGAAACAGTACCTGAAGAAAACCTGTCAAATGAGAATGTACCTTTTACTTTCAATCCCGGAAGTAAGAATTTCAAATCTTGTTCTACAGAAAACAGTGTTTCAATCTTACTGTCACTTCTTCTTTTATATCCACTTTGAGTAGCCCATGCCCAAACGTTTGGCTCCTCTGTTGTCGGTATCTGTCCACTGGAATACTGTGCAGGGAAAGCATGAGGTACAGCAACGAACGCTTTTTGGAAAATTTGAGATATATCTTTCGTTGTAGAATTTCTATCTTGCAAATATCCACCAATATTAAAACGTAATTGCGTAGTAGGACTTAATTTCAAATCCACATTAGAACGAACGTTATAACGTTGCAATTTAATAGTAGGATCCCAATCATAGCTTTTATCACGTTTCAAAATACCACGTTCATTATACGCAGCAGCAACAAAAGAATAACGTAATGTCTCTGTACCACCAGAAATATCTACTGTTACACGCTGATTCGAAGCATAATCATTTGCAATTGCATCCATCCAATTCACGTCCGGATATAAATCAGGATCATAACCTGCACGAGTTTTTGCAATACGATCTGTATATTTAGGCTGTTGTCCTGTATCCATCAAGATATCATCCAAAACCTGCATATAATCTGCCGCACCCAAATACTCGGGAAGTTTAACTGGCTGTGTAGCTGCAAATTCAGCCTTTACAGTCACACGAGGTTTACCAACTTGTCCGCGTTTTGTATTAATTAAAATAACACCATTAGCTCCCCGCACTCCATAAACAGCACTTGCAGCAGCATCTTTCAACACAGAAAAAGATTCTATCTCTTCAGGATCAATATTATTCAAATCGCGTTCTATACCATCAATCAAAACCAATGGGTTTTGTCCGGCATCCTGGAATGTACTAATACCACGAATCCAGAAAGAAGAATTATCATATCCCGGTTCACCAGAACGTTGCACAGCTAATACACCGGCAACTGTACCAGCCAGATTATTACTTATTGAACGAGTAGTAGAAACCTTTAACTTAGCAGGCTCAATCGTTGTGATAGAACCAACAACAGACTCTTTCTTTTGTGCGCCATAGGCAACCACTACAACCTCATCTAATTGACCAACATCTTCTACCATTTGTACATTAACAACCTTCCGGTTATTAACTACCTCTTCTTTAGGAACAAAACCAATATAACGGAAAGAAAGCACAGATTTTCTTTCAGGAACAATAATACTATAATTACCATTCATGTCTGTCAATGCATGCACTGTGGAATCATTTTTCAAAATGATTGTTACACCAATCAAAGGCTCACCTTTTTCATCTGAAACGTTACCTGTTACCTTAATACCCTTTTGTTGTATAGTTTGTTGTACTTTAGGAGCTTCTGGCACCGAAATAGTAATTTGTCTTCCCGACATCTTATAATTCAGTCCTGTCTCTGAGAACAACTCTTTTAATACAGCATCTATTTTCTTATTGGAAACTGAAATGGAGACTTTGTTATTCAGATTTTTCTGAACATTAGCAGAGTAAATAAAAATATACTTACTATGTTTTTCGATATAATCTAAAATATCTTTAACTGTAACATTCTCATACTGTACTGAGAATAAATCTTCTTCGGAATTCCAACTAATAGAATTAGTACCGAATGAAGAGAATGGAATCATAAAAAAGACGTTTATAATGCAAAAAAGCTTAAGTCTTTTCTTTAAGTGTAAAAAAATAGTTTTCTTTACCATAAAAATTTCTTTTTAGGTTAACAATTTTGGATTTATTGATTTAACTAGGGAATTACTATCGGGTAAATACGGCAATATTTATCCGATTTTTTTTGTCATAATGGCAGTCTGTTCTTCATAGGCAAACATATTAAAAGATTAATTAAAAAAATTATTTATTTAAATATATACTAGTATCACTTTTTTCGATCGTGAATGGCAGGGTTTGCTGAATACATTCAATCACCTCGTCTATATCATCTTTCAAATCTAATTTCCCATACACTTTTTCTTTACCAATAATTGGATCACATTGAATAGATATACCATAGTAGATGCTTAGTCTTTGAATGATCTGCGACAAATCATTACCATTCAATAACATAATCCCCTCTACCCAACTAATATACTCTGCTACATCAACTTGCTTTTGATAAGCAATTGTACCATTTGCTATATTCAACAGATCATTAGGATTCAAACGTGCTTTCTTTTCATTCTTATCAGTAACTTCTACCGCACCTTCCACCAATACAATATTAGTTGTTCCTCCTTTATAATTCGAGATATTGAACCTCGTTCCTAACACTTGCAGTTTAAAATCATCAGACTCCACTATAAAAGGATGTTTCTTATCATGCGCAACTTCCAGGAAAACTTCTCCTTGGGCATAGATTTTACGAATGTCTCCTTTAAAACAACGGGGATAAATCACTTTTGACTGGGAGTTAACGACCAGCCGAGTCCCATCAGACAATTCTACTCTAGCCCTTTTCCCCGCAGGAACAAGTAGCTGATTATATTCTTGTTCCTCTTTGGTTTTCTCTTCTTTCTCTTTTATCACTTGTGAATTGACAGCAACTTTCCCCTCTTTCGAATACTTAATGAAAACATCTTCATCCAAATTAAGCTGTTCCTTGGAAGTAATAAGAGTCACTTCCTCAACAGATTGGCTATCCATTTCTTCAGCAATAGCCTGGAAGTCTAAATTAACACTTCCATTATGATTAAAAAAATAAATAGTTGAAATGCAAATCAAAAAGGAAGCAGCAATAGAAGCTGAAGCAACTAAGAAATATTTCTTTCTGCGCTTCATAGCATCTTTTCGCATCTTTCGTTGAGTCTTCTCTATGATAGAAGATGAATCAATCTTTTCCTGCACACAATTTTCCCAAAAGAATTTCAACTTCTCAGCATCAGGCATAGAAGTAAAATCATCCTCAATATTTTCTTGAGAATTCAATTTACTAAATAAATCTGCGAGACGATGGTATTCTTTCAAGCTCATAATCCTATTTTAATGTTGTTCTATAGATAAAGACGCAACTAAAAAAAAAATCTCCCAGTCAAAAATGATTTTTTTTCATTTTTCGGGTAAAAAGAATAAAAGTGGAGTTAGCTATGTGAAAAAATAAGGCATTAATAAGCAGGAGAGTAAAAAACTTAGCTCTTGCGAGATTTCATATTCAATCTTTTAGCAATTTCATCTAACGCAAAAGCAATATGGTTATTGATAGTCTTCACTGATATGTTCAACATATCTGCAATATCTTTATAAGGAAGCCCGTCTATTTTTGCTAAGAAAAAGACATGTTTACACTTGGGAGGAAGTTGTTGAATGGCGTCATTAATTTTAGCCATTTCTTCCTTACTAATCATCTCCTCGGCTGGAGATTGAACCGGCTCAAAAATAAAATCTTCGATATCATCAAATGACAATTCATACTTTCCAGTTTCCTTCCGCAAAAAAGAAATCGCTTTTCGATAGGTGATTGTCTGGATCCAAGCATTCATATTGCCAATTTCAGCCAGACTTTTTCTATTTTTCCAAACTTCAAAAAAAACATCACTCACAATCTCTTCAGCTGACTCCTTCTGGCCAAGTAGCGCAAATGTATAGTGATATAAACGCGAAGAATAATGCTCCATAAAACGATTGAAAGCAATTTCATCGCCGTCTACTATTCTACATATTTCATTATTCTCAAGTTTCACAGAAGTATTTATAGATTATTTCCAATTAACAAAATTGAGCCAAATATAGCAGTATCGTATCAATTATGAAAATAAAACACCATAAAAAGGAATTAAAAGTTATCAATTATAGAAAAATGGCTATAATAAAAACATTACCATTTAGCTATAAAAGTCTCTTACTTAGATAACGTACAGGATACCATACGGAGAGAAAACCAACGGCTAAAACTGTGATAAAGATTAATACGACATCCCAAGCGTGAACGCTGACAGGATAGGCATCTACAACAAAAGTACCACCACCGCCTCCCAATGAAATTATACCGAATTTCTGTTGTATAAAACATAGGATTAAGCCCAGGACAATACCGGAAATAGCGCCAAAAAGAGAAATGAGACGTCCTTCAAAGAGGAATATTCGGGAGATGAGTTTATCACTAGCTCCAAGACTCCGCAAAGTTACTACATCATCCTTCTTATCCAAGATCAACATAGAAAGGGAGCCTATCACATTAAAACAGGCTATCATTAAAATAAAAGTGAGGAACAAATAAGAGATTAGCTTCTCTATCTCCATAATACGGAAAACATCTGCCTGCTGCTGATAACGATTCTGAACAACAAAATCATCACCTAGTATGTTTTCTATTTTAGATTGTACCGATGAAGTATTTACATTAGATTTCAATTTCAATTCCATCGCAGAGACTTCTGTTGTATAATCCAGAAGCTGACGAAGAAAATCGAGAGAAGTCAGAATATATTTTCCATCATATTCTTGCTGATTCACCACAAATACGACACC